>Ga0123342_1007515_pt1 | contig 14326 bp, 11 predicted proteins | sample Turbeawhitnodule_FD_89960 | JGI IMG/M metagenome (GOLD analysis project Ga0123342, IMG submission 89960) | Root nodule microbial communities of legume samples collected from Mexico - Turtle bean Mexico white nodule | ecosystem: Host-associated > Plants > Roots > Nodule | place: Mexico: Nepantla...
GAAACAACACATGACACAAAATAATCGGTGAAAAGATGAAGAACACTTGAAGAACTCTAACTACCGAATGAAAACAACAAAGGAGATGAAAGGAATGTGACTTAGATGGTTGAAGACCGGCTGTAATGGAATTGGAGAATGATCACGCCACTTGGAGATGGAGTTCCAAGATGAGTGAAGGAATGTCGCCACTTGTAGCTCTCCAGTAGCACACAAGATGAGACTATGGTAAGGAGATCAAAATCTCACAAATGCTCTCTCAAATTGAGTAGAGTTTCTCTATATCAATTATCCAAATCTGAATTTTACAAGAGCACACTCCTCTATTTATAGCCTAAGAGGTGCTGAAATGTAAAGTTAATCAAATTCAAATTTCCTTTTAATGACACTAAATTTCGGCGCCAACTAGAGCATGAAGAAGGTGTGACCTCCTTTCTAGTTTTGCCACCTCCTATAATACGCCTACACCCTCCCCCCTAAGTCACATGGACAATGTGACTTTATTTTATACATTCACACCTATTTATTTAATATCCACACCACCTACAACTATACAAGAGTAATAAGAAGAGTCATCATTTGATGCTCTTTTCCCAACTCTAGCCATGCTCCTAGTGATCCTTTGGACTTGGGCCTCTATATTAAGAATCTAATAAGAAGAACTTCAAGTATGTTGGTCCTTGACCATTCTTCCTATTAATAGTATCTTTTTTATTCTAATCACTTTGCAAACTTCACAATTAAAAGCAAGTAAGTAGAATCAAAACAAGGACTCCTAGAACACTAATGAACATAAAACTCAAAGTAAAAAGGCAAGATCAATAAAAGACATATTAAGAAACATATTCAAAACGAAAGATGCTATGAATATAAAGAAAGGCCGAAAAAAATCCTACAAGAAATAAGGTGTTGGAAAATAAAAAGAAAGAAAATAATGACAAGAATTTAAAGGTACTTGAATTTAAAGACAAGAAAGTAAAGGTACTTGAATTTAAAGAAAATAAGTAAATATGCTAGAATGTAAAGAAATTGTAAAGTGCAAATCAACTCAAGCAAATTAAGCATAAGAGCCTAAGCTTTGAAAACCACATTATGTGAGTTGATTTTAGGATTGTTCATTTAGGTGACACTTTTAGAATTAGAATTGAGATTGTTAAACAAATAAGAGTGAAAACCTAGGGAAAATTCCCACTGGACATTAACTTAACCAAGTGGTTAAGTAGATGTGAAGGTTCATTTCACAAAGGCAAAAGGAAAACACAATTATATGGTGAAGATGATGACAAATATGGTGCGGAATTAAACAAGTAACATAAGAGCAAAAGGAATGATCGAATGTAATTCAAGGAAGCAAAACTAAGAACATGTTTGCGATAGAATGGAACGGAAATGGATAAATGGGAGAGATGATGAAAGAAGAACTTATGGATGGTGGAGCAATGATGTATCACACCACTTGATGGGGTGGAACCACCAAGATAAGTGAGAGGAGGTCGCCACTTGAGAGCATCCTAACCCACAAGATAAGACCAAATAGGAGCTATACCTCAAACAAGGAATGGTACAAACCATAATTTTTATTTCAGTTGATATATTCTGTTAAATGTTTTATGAACAATGAAAATAATCAAGGGAACACTCTTTTTCCCTTACGAGGTTTTCTAATGAGGTCACTCAATGAAAAATTGTTCTTGAAAGATGGTGCATCAAAATTATTTATTTGTTAGCACATGATAAGAAGACTTACTGGTGGGTTATCCGTGTAAGCGCCATGTGTGTATAATTGATTATGTAATGATTAGACAAGGCGACCTTTTTCCTTGGTAAGATTCCAAGTCTAGGTGTTTCGAAGTTGGTATAATTCAGAGAGGGCAACCTCTTCTCGGTAAGATTCTAAGTTCAGGTACCGTGAATTAGTTATCGCATAAGATTGTTTGGCTGAGGGCAGGTAAGACGACCTACCTCAGCGTTGGTGAGATCACCCGAGTTCGATCACCCCAGAGGGTAGTAACACTTTCAGGAGGTAATTGTTAAGAGTTGACTTGGTGTGTAAGCTAACGCCCAAGTCAAATACTCCAAGCAAAGGAAATCATTGAAGAGTAGACTTGGTGTGTGAGCTAACACCCAAGTCAGATATCCTAAATAAAAGAAAAAGGGTTTAAGAGTTGATCTGGTGTGTGAGCTAACACCCAAGTCAGATACCCTAAACAAAAGGAAAAGGGTTTAAGAGTTGATCTGGTGTGTGAGCTAACACCCAAGTCAGATACTCTAAACAAAAGTAAAAGGGAAAGTCGACCTGGTGTGTGAGCTAACACCTAAGTTAGATACTCTAAACAAAAGTAAAAGGGTTTAAGAGTTGACCTAGTGTGTGAGCTAACACCCAAGTCAGATACCCTAAACAAAAGGAAAAGGGTTTAAGAGTTGATCTGGTGTGTGAGCTAACACCAAAGTTAGATACTCTAAACAAAAGTAAAAGGGTTTAAGAGTTGACTTGGTGTGTGAGCTAACACCCAAGTCACATACTCTAAACAAAAGTAAAAGGGTTTAAGAGTTGACCTGGTGTGTGAGCTATCACCCAAGTCAGATACTCTAAACAAAAGTAAAAGGGTTTAAGAGTTGACCTGGTGTGTGAGCTAACACCCAAGTCAGATACTCTAAACAAAAGTAAAAGGGTTAAGAGGTGACCTGGTGTGTGAGCTAACACCTAAGTCAGATGCTCTAAACAAGGGTAACTATTCAAAAATTGAGTTAGTGCGTAAGCCAACGCCCAAGTCAGACGCTCCAAGATTATATGCAAGTCATTCTTAATGCAAGGTGTAAAAGATCGAGCTTGGAAAGGGGGCGATTCTCTAAGCACAGAAAGCCCTGTTTAGCAAGGTCAAAATATGTGATCTCTGTTTAAGTAGTTGAAGAGCACTCAAGTGAGTCAAGAGGCTCTATACCCCTCGCTGAAGGTGGTATAGAGCTCGATGTAGCCTTTGGTATCGACCTTCTCACCCGCGAAGCCGACAACGTGGTTGTCGTACTGTACCATTTCCGCCTCAGGTATCCTCATGGCTTTGAAGGTTTTCCAGTAGAGGATGTCTACTGAACTTCCTTGGTCCACCAACGTTTTCATGGTGGTGAACTTGTCTATGTTGACTAATATTACCATCGAGTCATCTTGCCGATAATCGACACCTTTGAAATCATCATCGGTGAATGTGATGGGCGACATTCTCGGTAGGAATGACACCGCATTCACCTGGTACACGATTGTGAGGTGTTTCTTCCGGGCACTGTAGGAGTTTCCACCGCTGGCGAATCCCCCAACGATGGTGTTGATGACCTCCTTTTGGTCTCTTCTTTCATTTTCCTGAGGGTGATCGTCTCTGCGCGGGCAATCACCTCTTCTTTGCCGACGCTCTGGTTGGTGATCGTCCCTGGCCCTCTAAGGGGAGTACTTTCTCCGCTTCGTGGGCTCATCCCACCTGGGAGACCGTCTTGAGCCCTGGGCGTCGTGGGAGAAGTGTTGTATATGTCTGGCTTGGATAAACTCCTCAATCTTATCCTTGAGGGCTTGACATTCCGTGGTGGAATGCCCACTGCTCTAGTGGTATCGACAATGCTTCTTTTGGTCGGCATTTTCGAGGCTTGAGGCCTTCCTTGGTGTAGGGATCAGCTCGGCGCTAAGAGCCTCATCCAGGATCCTTCCTTTCTCAATTGTTAACGGGGTATACCTCGAGAATTGGCTACCCCGACTGTCCCTCCTTCTCTCTCCCAAGTTGATCGATCGACCTTGGCGCTCCTTCTCGTCCTTCCCCTTCTCTTTGTCGGCCTCTACACGGGCCTGGTTGTGGAACTCCCTCAATTCCTCCAACTGCATATACTTGGCAACCCTCTTTTTGAGCTCATCCAGGCTGCTGGCCGGTTGCATGCAGAGGCTGTCGGCAAACGGTCCTGGACGTAGGGCCGTCAGCATATAGGCTGAGGTTCTGAATGCTCATCACCACCTTGCTAAACCTGTCAACAAAGGTTTTCAAAGACTCCCCCTTCTCCTGGCGGATACCAACCAGGGCGATGGAGGTCGGATGGTGCGGGCGGCTTGTGGCGAACTGCGTCCCAAACTTGGACATCATTGTTGTGAAGCTATCGATGGAGAAGGGAGGGACATTCGTGAACTAGCTGAAAGCTCCTCCCTTTAGGGATGTAGGGAATACTCGACACATGATCGCATCGTCAGAGGTATACAAGCTCATGTGCGTGGTGTACACATCAATGTGCTCATCTAGGTCGATCGTCCCATCGTAGCGGCCCTTGTTGAAGCCTTTCCACTTGTCTGGCAGTGGGACCCCGATGATGGAATCGGTGAACGGGTGTCGGTGCACAAAGTCTACCGTTCTGTTCGTGCGGATTGACTTGTTGGGGCAGGACTCGCCATCCATCTCCTGGGTGGGAGCTCTGTCCTTAGTCTCCTCAACTGTCTTCGAGTTGGGAGGGGAGGTGACTGACTTAACGATTGGGTTGGTCGACACAAAGGAAGGTCCTTCCTCGATCAGCTTCTTCTTCATGTCTTCGTTCTCCCAGGGCTTCAATCTCTTGCTCGTTTTTCCTGCTTACTTCCTCATTCCTTTTTCTTAGGTCGGCCATCTCTCTTTACAAAGACAGCAACAACGCATTCTGGTTAGCTTCAGTCATCCTCTCGCGTAAGGGTTGGGGCCTGGAGAACTATTGAGAGGATGCATCTTCTTCCTTCCTATCGGTCGGTCGTGATGCTCTCCAACCTCCTCTGCTCATTACTCACCTTCATTTCGTAGCCTCGGTGCTTGGTCGTCTCGCAAACACCGAGTGAGGGGTACCTGCAGAAGGCACTTTGATGCTCAAGTTAGCAAAAGGGTTCGACACTCGGCTGTCAGAGTACTGTAGATAATGACGTACATGTTTCTTGGAATAAGCGCTATTTTATATTATATGTGATGGGCCTCCCTTATTGGGTCGGGTTAAGGAGTTGGACCACGTTTAGGGCTACATTACCTAGCTTCTATTCGCGGATTAGTCTCGCTAACCTTGATTGAGCGTAATGGGGCTTATACTATCGGTCGACCCACTGGAGTGGACCTCGGCTCGGTCGACCCAGCGATGAGACTGAGGCATGTCGTTGGTCGTTCGGCCTATACCAATATAGCTTCCTTGCTTGTTGCTTGCCTAAAACCTGTGAGCCTTGCATGTAACATCAAAGGAATCAAGAAAGACTGGATTTTCTTGGTCAGTTGTTAGCCCTTGCAATCATCAAAATCAATCCAAATGTACAAAATTTTCATCACTTGGATCTGCATTACTTTAGGCCTTCTTTCTAAAACTAACTAACATACCACTGATCTGGTGCAAACTTTAAGTATGTCACAGGATAAAGACACCAATTTAAGTAACTAAATTTAACTTCATGTATATATTGGTTATCCACCCCTAACTTCTAAGCTATATTTCTAAAGATGATATTATTTTTGTGATCCCATAAAACCCATAAAATTATCATCCAAACATCTTTCCATTCCTCATTTTGTGATGTAGTGAAACCTGACCCAATAAATTGTTCATAGTTCCTATTTGCTTTAAGGTGCATAACATTGCTTACCTCCACTCACCTATTGCACATATTTAAGATTCCCATACCTCCCTACATGTATAGTTGGCAATTAGTAATGTTCAAATAAATAAAAGTTGAATACAAATACAATATGACTCTTTATAAGGCTCAGTTTCAAAAATCAGAAGAATGAGGTTATCCCTAATACCAAAATACAACATAACAATTATTAGATTTTTAATATTTCATAAATAATTTCTTCGTACATTTCATTATATTTTTATATAATATATAAAAAGAAAACTATAAGAAACTTTATTTTTGCAGAAAATATGTAAAAAAATCATAAAATATAAAAAATTTCAGTTGTATGTAGTACATAACTTCAAACACTAACAGAACAAATCTGAGTTGCAATACCTTAAACAACACTTTCTTTACTATAATGTTCTTGATACATTTTCAATGTAAGAGTTTTATAAAAAAAAAAAAATCATGAAATCATATTTTATTTTAAATAGTCTCATCTTATCATATTATAATTTTAAGATTTTTATCCAAATTTTCCTTCAATAATTCACACTTTTTATAAGTTTTTATTTGTAATTTCATTTTTTACAACTTAAAATGTTAAATAAATTACAAAATTTAAAATTTTATTATTTTATAAGACTCTGAGAGTCTTATATACGATCAAAGTCTAAACTTTAGGATACTCACTAAATTTCTTTATTAAAGAATTTCTTAAAAAAAAACATAGTAAAAAATAATAATACATGTAAGCCTAAATGAAATAGACTAATACTACACTAATGAAAAATTATAATTTTATGATAACTTAATATTATGGTTGTAATTCACACATAATAAACAATACCTTGACAATTTTCAAATTAGGAAAGACTTTCTATATAAACCACTATACAAAACATTAGTACAAAACAACTCATTAACGATGGTTAAAAAGGTCATATAAAGACGGTTCCTGAATCGTCGTTATTGCGAATGTCGTTATAAATCAGCTGTTTCTAGCGACGGTTCTAGAATCGTCGTTATAAAACCACTTAACGACGATTCTAAAATTGTCGTTGTTCTACCAAATATCAATATTTTTTTAAAAAGAAAATACATTTATAAAGATGGTTCCCCACTAGAAAGGTCATTATAAATGCTTTTTAAAGACGCTTCTAATGGAGAACCGTCGTTATAAGTGTATTCTTTTTTAAAAAAACAAGTTTTTATTATTATATTTTTACTCTAATCTAATGCTGCATAAAATATCATATCAAAGTTCCATAACAATAATGCATGTAATATCATAATTTAAATAAAGTGTACAAAATTTTCTATAAATATATGGAAAAGTTTGATGTAATTCTAAAGTCTTATACGTGGTTGGTTACCTTAAGGTACATTCAAGTGAGTTTCTTTGCATTTGCACTTGCATTTCTTCCCCAATCAACATGTTATATACAGAATAAGTTCTGAAATAATAAGATTTCAAATTAGAACACACACATAAGATTATGTAATGTAATATATGAGTAATAAATAAATTTGTGAATATCATGTAATCATAATGGTTTGATAAATCTCTAATTTATACTAGAAAACATCATGTAAAGTTTCAGAATTTTCTGATAAGTGTAAGTATGAGAACTAAAACCTCAAAATACCTAAAAAATACCCAAATAATACTAAAAAATAAAAATAAAATGATAGTAAATGATGGATTTTTGGATTTTTTGTGGGGCCAATGGCAACTAGATTTGTTACCTCGTTTCGAACAACTTTCATTATTTACGCGTCTCCATCTGATTTCTCTATCAAAAGTTATGACTGTTTGAAGTTTTACCACACTAACTCCAAATCCATCACTCTTCTCTTCATTCTGAGGACTCCTTCATCAAATATACACTAAAACAAGATCCCACAAAAACATTTGGATCAAAAATCAATTTATACCTATTGGTAATGAATTTTACAATATTGCCTTACCGTGTTCGTCCATCTTGTATCTGAAGACCCATTTTGTGTTTATTACATTACATTCATCAACACAAATATTATCTAATTCAAAACCCTCTAAATCAAAATTGTTGAAGGTCGAACCCCTAGAATCAAAACCAACCAACCAACACGTTGTATTCACAAATTTATTAAAAACAGTAAAGAGTATTAAAACCCTAACCTGGCGGAAAAAAGTTGTGTGGATGAGCGGTGGTAAGAAGGAACAAAACTGGCAGCAGCGTTCTCATTAGGTGGTAGCGCGGTGTAGGAGGAAGGCACAGCCGCTCCGCACGGTGCGAGCGTAAGAGGGGTGGCGGGTTTGAGGGCGGTTGAAAAAGCAACGCCTAGTGTGGTGCAGGGGCGGTGGGTTTAAAGACGGGTGGTGCGATCGAGCATGCAATGAAGGTGAAGGGAGGGATGAAGGTGAAGTGAGAGTGAGGAAGGTGAAGGGAGTGAGAGGAAAAAGATGAAGTAAGTGGAGAGAGTGAGAGAGAAGGGAGCCCGCGTCGAAAAAAGCGCTCCAGGAGACATATAACGACGGTTAAACAAGGAACCGTCGTTAAAAACACTTTAAAAACACATATAACGACGGTCAGGCGGGAATCATCATTAAAAACACCGAAATTTTGCAAAAAACTACAAAAATGTCATCGTCTCTTTTATAACAACTGTTATTTACGAACCGTCTTTATAGGGCACCGTAGAATTCATATTTTGTACTAGTGAACATTTGTATTAAATTAGATGTTATACATAAATATAAATTAATATATTAAAATTAAATTCTTATCGGGGGTTGGGAATAATTTGAACAAGGTTTTGGAATAATTCATAAACGGCAGTTCAACCCCACAACCACCATTTATTCACCCGCTTTAATTTCAAAATTGTCACCGCATTCTTATGGACAATGTTTGGTAGTGAAATCGATGTATATTAGTTGTCGTGAATGAGTTTTCTGCACTAGTGAATGACTTAGGAAAAGAATACCGAATGGATTAAACATAATTTACTATAAGTGCAAAAAATATTCAGTTAAACTAGGAGTGAATAGGAGTTTATAAATGAACAAAATATATTCAAATGTCCTCCGCACTCTATTTTTTTATTTGTTTAGTCTCAAAATTGAAATCAATATTTATTAATATTTTTATTAGACCGATTAAGATAATGATTTTTCTAATGATTTTGTATATCAATTGTTACCAGTTGAATCAATATTGCAATCTGATCCCGAGAACAATGAACATAAACTAATCTTAATATCATGTTTAGATAAAAAAAAATTCAAAAATATTTATATGCTTAAGATTTCAATTATTTTAAAATTAATTTTCTGAAATTTAAATATTTTGTTTAAATTAATCAATTCGAATTTCTCCTAATTTAGTACATAACCCCATTTTGGAACCAACTCCACTACCTCCTCTTCATAAATTGAAAATCTAGCTAACTTCAAGAATCCACTCCATCAAGAAAAACTGACCTCAAGGAATAGTTAACTCTGGTGCAATATACCCAATGGTGGCAACCACACTTGTGTGTGGAAGTTGATCATGGCTATAAGATCTTACTAGTCCAAAGTCACCCAAACGTTGGAGTCCTCATCAATAAGAATATTGCTAGATTTCACATCTTCATCGATCACCACATGCTCTCCCACTCTTCATGCTACAACAGCCCTGCAGCTACATCTTTGTGAATTTGAATCACTGGTACCAATCCAAAGCAAACATTTTTTGAAAGGAGAGAATTAAGGCTCCCACTTGAAATGTAGTCATAAATTAGGAGTAGATCATTCTTGTTCTTGAGCCAGTCTTGTAGGGTGACCATATTCTTGTACCTCAATGTTCCTAAGCTTTCAATCTCAGCTGCAAATTCCCTCATTCCTTGAGCTTAAGTTCTCATCTTTCTTTTAACAGCAACCTAACCTCCTGTGCTAGGTAACACGCCTTTGTACACAGAACCAAACCCTCCAATCCAAGTAGCTGCACTTCAACTTTATTTGGCTTTTGTGCTCTTAATGAATATTGGTTTCTCATTTTAGGTGTAAAGTGCAACACTTTATTGAATAATAACGAGATATTTGTAGGAGGGAGTGACTGTAACGTTATTACAATGGCCTGCAATTGATTCCTGTGAATTCTGGTTCAATGTTTCTGTGATGTCTTCCCACGTGGAAAGAGAACTTTTCAACGCACCTGTGACACTGGAAAGCAAAGACCTTAGTTTTTTATGGTTTTCACAAGATACCCATTTTTCCAACTACTGTCATTTATTCCACCCAACCAACTAATGTGTTATCCTCTCTAACACCAATTTTTTGAACCTTCTATCACACAATTATCTCACATACTCCATCTTATTGAAGTCCCTGTATGAAGACAAAGAAGAATACGGAGGTGAAGGTTTTGGAGACAATGGATAGGAAACGTCCAAGAAAGTTAGACTTAAACGCACCCCTTTTGTCAACAAGGCGTCTTGGTAGTTCAGTTCTTGTTGGAGATTCATCTTGCTCTACAAATTCAGTCTGTGCAATCCAAAATACAAGTGACAGAGTTCCATTTTCATGGGAGAAAGCACCAGGTAAGCCAAAAGTCACTGAGAATGTCAACACTCAAGATGGTGGCACGCCACGCCTAAGACTACCCCCTAGCCATTGGCTTCTTTCAAAAGAAGCATCTGAAACTGATGTTGATGATGCTAATGATGCATTTCATGATCAAGGAGATGCTAGTTATGAAGGCAATGATAGCAAGGATGATATGTTCTCAGATGCTATGGATATTTTCTCTCTATCAGAGGCTCTAGATTATGTCCAAAAGAAATCAGAGAATGTTCACAGTGAAAAGAATGAAGGGTTGAGACTAAAGCTTGCAGAGTCTAATGGGTACCAATCTCCAACTTACATGATCAATCGCTTTCTTCCTGATGCCACTGCTTTGGCTGCATCATCTGCTTTACATTTTTCTAGTAACTTTGAAGACAAAGATTGTGATGCCTGTGGTAGTTATCCAGAGTGTTATACAAGGCATTCATATGCGTCTTCTCCAAAGGGTTGTGGCTTGGAACTTCTATTCCCATGGCGTATGAAGCATAAGCTTTGTGCTATGGAAAGCCCTGTGTTGCCATGCTCCACTAATCTGCACAAGCATCAACGCAGCTCGAAACACAAGAAGCATGGTTCATCAACTTACATTCCTTGTACAAACGTGAGAGAAGATATTTGATGGGTGGGGCTAGTTCTTTGATTTGTTCATTTGTATTTCATACAAAATCTTTATATATGTGTGTATAAAACATAGATATACTATGTGTTATGTTATCTACTTAAACAATACTAATACTAATAATAATAACAATTAATAATTGTTGTGAATTTATGTGTGATCAAAGATCGATTCAATGTGAGAGAAATTATATCTTTCGTGAAAACCTAACTTATTGGAGTTGAAGTCGTTTCATCTAGCTACTATTTAGGATTGCAGAAAATATGTGAATTTAAATAGTTGCTTTATTTTTTACAAATGTAAATCAGTTGATTGTCTAGATTATGAACCACATAATTTAAACAACAAAAAGTGATTGATAACTTTTGTTCACTTCAAATTGACATTACTCGATTTGTGATAGTGGTTGTAATTCAACTCTTACAATAAAATTTTGTATTTTGTACAGTTTTTTATATGTAGATTTTTGAAATTTGCAAAAACAATTATTTTGAAAAATTTCAAATATATTTGTAATAAAATAGCAAAATATGAAAAATTATAGTTATAAAGGTATAAATTGAAAGAAACATGTACCGCCGAACGAGCCTTGGACCAGTTAGTATTTGGTTTGGACCGACTGACACAGTCAAAATCATTAAGCTTGAATAGAAGGTTAGCAGGTCCAAACAGAGATTTAGCATTAGGTAATATATTCTTAAATATGATCAAAACCTTAATTCGACCTAATAACAATGGACCATGACAATCATATAAATAATCACAAGTTTCGAGGAAAAGGTATGTCATCATCACGCATTAATTGCACAGAGTACTAAATATTGAGACCTTACTTGAGTGTCGGAGTGTCTTTCACAGGTACCATCCAAGCCAAATCCTTGCAAAAGGGGAGAAGGAAGAGTAGTTCAAGTGAAGGGAGTTGCTTAGTGAAGTAAAGAAGGGAGAAAGGTGACCCACCAACCGAAGAAGGAGGTAATAGTTATCTCAGTCCCAATTCGTACGAGAACAATTGGCGCCCACTATGTGATCGAGAGAATTCGAAGGAAGAGAAGATCAAATGGTGTCAATTAGGAACATCGTGATTGAGAGGATGTGGGAGGTTGAACAAATGGCATTGCTGGTATCTTTGCAAATGCAGATGGATGAAATGGAAAAGAAGAACAAGGAGAAAATACAAGCACTCAGAAAGGAGAATGAGGAGATGAAAAAGAAGCTAATCAAGGGGCTCCCATCTTTAGAGCCCAGTCATCCCGCTAGGACATCCCATACAACATTACCTACTAACACCTTGGAGGATCCGACACCCATTTATCCTCAAGAGACAATGGACGAGTCCCATCTCAACAAGTCGTTTTATACAACAAGGACTCTAGACATAGCTAGAAGACCCATTCACTGACTATGTGATGGGAGCACAACGTCCACTCATGTGGAAAGGACTTAACATTGATCGCTACTGACCCCGATGAACATATGAATATATACACTACTCATATGATTTTGTATACCTCGGATAATGATGTTTTATGCTGAGTATTCCCAACTTCACTAATGGGAGGAGCACTGAGCTGGTTTACAAGGCTTCCCCTATACTTTATTGATTGCTTTGAGACATAGGTGTCTAAGTTAGGGATGCAGTTCGCCACTAGCTGACCGCATCATATGACCTCAATTGCCTTGGTCAACATTCGACAAGAGAAAGGGGAATCTCTTAGGTTGTTCATGGAAATGTTTAGTAAGGTGACCTTAAATATTCGGAATCCGAGTCCGGATGTGGCCATGCATCATATGGTCACAACCCTGCGGTTGGGGTCGCCGACAACTTGTGCAAGAAACCAGCCACGAACCTTGAGAGCTTAGGCAGAACACTGCCAAGTATATGCAACTGGAGGAATTGAGGGAGTATAGGAGTTAGGCGAGAGCCGAAGCCAGTGGAGATAAGGGGAAGGAGAAGGAAAAGGAGCGATCAGGATGATCTAACTTCGGTCGAGGAGACAAATATAAGAAGATTCATGGCCCTAGATTCACGAGGTACACCCCTGTGAACGCTGATAGGAGGAAGATTCTAGACGAGGCCTTGAGTGTCGATCTGATACCGACACCGAGGAAGGTTTCGAGTCTTGATAATGTCGATCCTACACGCAAATGTAGGTATCGTAGAAATATAGGACACACAACCTCAGTTGTGTGAAGCATTGAAGGATAAGATGGAGGGGGCTTCACAGATGAGGACTTCAAGGCCATTGATCCATAATAGGACGACCCGATGGTCATAACAGTCGACATCGAGAACTTCTCCATTATGAAAACACTAGTTGATTAGGGGAGTTCGATGGACATTTTTTTATTGGAAAACATTTAAGAGGATGGAGAACTCCTGAGGAAGATATGTAATCGTATGACGACCAAATAGTCGGATTATCTGGTGAGAGGGTAGACACCTGTGGATAAATCGAGCTATACACCAAACTTGGTGAACAGAAGGCAAGCAAAACCATCAAGATTTGGTACTTGGTGGTGGAGGCTAACAGCTCATTCAACATTCTGTTGGGCCGACTATCCATCAATCGTTTCGACCCTTCATCTGGCCATGAAATTCCCCTCGGTCTCTGAGGGTATTCTTACCGTGCACATTGTTCAAAAAGTTGCATGAAAATGCTATGTAGCAAGCATAAAGATGGAGTCCATTAGTAGAGGATGTTCTCAGGAGCGGAGATCCTTGCAAAAATGAAGAGCTTCCTAAGTTGAACCTAAGCCTGAACGAAGAGAGCATACAATTACTCTGGTGTACATAGATCCTCGGATAACCGAGGTAAGGCTCACATGGGAGGACTTGTGTCTGGTCCCTTTGTTGGACGAAGAACACTGATAAGCCCCAATGTGTAGTTTTTATGATTGATAAAATAGAACACTTTGGAACTTAATTGTTGCTTAATGTTAGAAAATTACCCTAATGTGAGAATTATTGAATCCGATTATATATTTTGAACCAAGAAACAAATGAAGAAATTTAATCTCAATTTTTATGTAAATTGCAGATGAATATGAAGCATTGAAAGAAAGAAAGCAAAAACTTAATTGGATCACAAGAAGATTTAGCTCAAGCTAGAACATTTAGCTTAAGCTAAAATTATCCAGATTTGATTAATGGTGCAGTACTAATCTAGCTCAGGCTAGAATTGCTAGCTCAAGCTAAAAAAACACCGAAAGATCTAGCTTAAGCTAAATTGGCTCGCTTGAGCTAAAGTTCATTATATAAATTTTCAAACACAGCTAAAACAGGGGCGGTGGAAAAAGAAGTAATTTTTAGAGAGAAGTTAGTGAGAGAAAGAGAAGAAAACCTCTGTTCTTAGGAGAAGAATCTACTTAGATCAACCCTTCTTAGCAAATCAGATCAAGAATGAAGATTGGAGGAGTTATCATGAGTGGCTAAGTGCTTTCAAACTTGGGATTGAATGTAATCTACTCTAATCAAATGTATTCTTGGTGATATATATATATATATATATATATATATATA
>Ga0123342_1007516_pt1 | contig 14321 bp, 9 predicted proteins | sample Turbeawhitnodule_FD_89960 | JGI IMG/M metagenome (GOLD analysis project Ga0123342, IMG submission 89960) | Root nodule microbial communities of legume samples collected from Mexico - Turtle bean Mexico white nodule | ecosystem: Host-associated > Plants > Roots > Nodule | place: Mexico: Nepantla...
CATTTCATGCATGGTGAAATCAAATTCAAACTCTAATAGCAGCTAACACACATATAAACTAAGGTGTTCATTTCCGAAGAGAAGGAATAATATCTTGCATGGAGTTGCAGATTTGTTCTGACTGCAAAGTGCTGCAAATGATGTGAACAGATTGCTCCACGATAACTAGTTCAAGCCAGCATCATTCAGTAAAGGTAATAATCTCTCTTAGACAATCTTTTACTTCTATCTATCTTCTTATCCATGTAACATTTTAAACCTTTTTATTTATGAAATATTATTAACTGCAATAAAAAAAACAAGTACATATGTTCCACTTTTACCTTATTAACTGCAATAAAAAAAACAAGTACATATGTTCCACCCAAAATGACAATGGACTAGGGTTATGAACTTATAATCCAAAATCTAATCATGAACTCTATTCCATGATTTTAAGTTCATTATATATCGGACCAAGTCGAAATTTACTTATTTATGTTACATTTATTAAGAACTAAGTATACTAAAATTACTATGTCAAAGACCTATTATTTAGTGCATTGGGAAACTGTATTAACACACTTATAAGGAATATTGCATATGTGTCATCTCATCACTTAAAATTTACCACATTATTATGTGCTTCACTTGGAAAACATCAATTTCTTTTCGAGATCATACTCAGTAACTATAAAAATGGCATTTATAGAGCATGTGGTCAACTTTGGGACACTTTGGATATTGTAGCAATCTAACAATTAAGAATAAGTTACTTACTCACGACTTAGTCTTAATATGTTTGTATCGTATACATTTTTGCTAATTCTTTAAAATGATCTTATGCTTCATTTATGAGAAGTAACATCTTTAAAATTATAATGAAAATCAAAGTAAAATCCCTAGTTCATTCATCCATTGCACAAATATAACATTTAAATTTATTTAAGTTACTAATCAAAAGTTTTATCTAACTTTTTTTTTCTTAAGGCAAATAAAACATTTTTAGATAAAATTGACTCTCTATTTTTACATACATCCATTACATTTTAAATTAATTAATTACTTCATCTTAAATTTATATTCTTAAATTTATGTATATTTTATATAATATTTACAAAATTTAAATACATATTTTTTTTTTACTATTTCTTACTCAATTATTATTTTTCTACATGTTTTTAAATCTTTATAAACTTTTTAAGATAACTTCTTTAAATAATTTCAAAAATTAAACACTACATAAATTAAATAAATTTAATTTAACTAATTTATATAAAAAAAACTTTAAAAAAAATATTTATGACAATATATAAATCAAATAAATTTAAAATAAATAATATTTAAAATAATAAAATAATTTATATAATATTTAAATAATTTAAATACGTATTTTTTAACTCAATTATTATTTTTCTTTATTTTTTTTAATTCTTCCTAAACTTTTAAGATAATTTCTTGAAATATTTTAAAATCAAACACTTAATTAATTTAATTTAACTAACTTATATTAAAAAATTTAAAATTAAAAAATTTATTATAATATTAAAAAAATAAATTTAAAATAAATACAATAAATAATTAAATATTAAAATATTTCTTATAATGTTGTACATTAAATAAATTTAAAATAAATAAGTTTTAGAAAACTAAAATATAAACATGTGTGGGTCTTAGCCGACGCAAATTGTTTTTTTAAGTTATCGTCGGCATCCGACGCATCAATTAAACTTTGCGTTGGTCGCGGCCGACGCACAATAATGTTTTTTTTAAACTAAATTCGTAGATGTGTTCGTTTTGCGTCGCATAGTCGCCAAAATCAATTATGCATGGGTTTTGCGTCCCTTTGGCCGACAAGAATTGCGTCCACAATTGGCCCACGCAAATATTTGGCAGCTAATTCCTTGTTTTCTTGTAGTGCAAACAACCTTGTCTACTGATCTTGGAGGTCTTCAAGAGCATATTTTCGGTTGTTGTAGTTTATGCATTGTTGTTTTTGTTATCATCAACTAAATAGTTTGATTTTCATGATATTGAATAGATCTTTGAGCTTGGTATCTATCCTGTTGTTGACCCCTTGGATTCTACATCTCGTATGCTTTCACCACTTATTTTGGATACGGATCACTATGAAACTGCTCGTGGTGTCCAGAAGGTTCTTCAAAACTACAAGAATCTTCAAGATATCATTGTTATTTTGGGGAATGGATAAGCTTAGTGAAGATGATAAATTGATTGTTGCCCGTGCCCGCAAGATTCAGCGATTCTTAAGCCAACCTTTCCATGTTGCTGAAGTCTTCACTGGTGCCCTAGGAAAATATATGGAATTGAAGGAGAACATTACCAACTTCCAGGTATTATTTGTCTCATTTAATCCGATTTGATCCATCTGTTGATCAAAAGCTTTGGTTATATTCTCTTTGATTATTATTAGTGTGTATTCCATCTTTTAAATCGTGTTAGCAACCTTTTATTTTTTTCATGAATATCGTCATGTTGGAAATTAATTTAACTTCTAATATCCAATTTCTTCTTAATCTTGAATTGCATTTGTCATTTTAAAAAATTGTACCTCAAGTCTTGATATATTGACACCCTCTGACAGTAACACACATTCGACGTTGCAAACGTGGCAATGATGTGACAGAGTGAGATTGTGCGCGAATGAGCGGCACGAGCTTCAAAATAGGGTAAAAATAATATATTACATCGGTTCTTAGTAGTGACCTGTGTAGGAATAAAAGGTGACCTTTTACCATTTTTCTGCACAGTTATGTAATTTTAGAAATTTAGTTTTATCTTGTTGGGTTTGGTGGTGCATGAGAAGTGTTTAAAGTGACCTCATTGGAGGACATCAAGGTCAAGTTCTCTAATCTCAATGTGAATGAAGTTAGTCAGAGTAAGTGGTGACCTGTATAGGAATATGTGGTGACATGCGACCAAGTTTCTGCACGGTGATCAAATTTTCGAAAATCTAAGTTTATTGTTGTTCTTGGGTGGGTTGGTGCACGAGGTGTGTGTAAAGTGACTTCAGTGAAGGACACCAAGGTCAAATTTTGTAATCTCAGTATCAATGTAGTTAGAGGCAAACACATTAAGTGGTGACCTAGGTAGGAGTATGTGGTGACCTGCTACCAAGTTTTTGAACAGTTGAGTAATTTTAGAAATTTTTAGTTGTGTTGTTGTTGGTGTGCAGAAAGCTAAAAAAATCTATAATTACTTAATTGTGTAGAAACTTGGTAGTAGGTCACCACTTATTCCTACACATGTCACCACTTAGTCTGACTTACTACATTGACATTCATATTAGATAATTGTATCTTGGTGTTCTCCACTGAAGTCACTTTGCACACTCCTCATGCACCACCTCTCACAAGAACAACATAACAAAAATTTCTAAAATTACTTAATTATGCAGAAACGTGGTAACAGGTCACCACTTATTCATACATAGGTCACAACTTACTGTGATTAACTACATTAACATAGATTAGAGAACTTTTCCCAATTTCCTCTAATAAAGTCACTTTACGAACACATCATGTACCTCCCTACTCAAGAATAACACAACTCAAAATTTCCAAAATTACTTAACTATGAAGAAAGTTAGTAGCAGGTTACCACTTATTCCTACATATTAATCTAACATACTACATTGACATTTAGATTAGATAATTGTACTTGGTGTCTTCTACTAAAGTCACTTTGCACACACCTTATGCACCAACCCACAGAAGAACACACTCAAAATTTTCTAAAATTACTTAATTGTACAAAAACTTTGTATCAGGTCACCACTTAATGTGATTGTGACGAACTAACTATATTAACAATGAGATTATAGAGTTTGACCTTTGTGTTTTCAATCGGGGTGACTTTACACACACCTCATGTACTGCACCAATTCGTATATGTGGTGACGGTTATTTTTGTATATAGTGTCATTTACAAACATCACTATTTACATGTGTGGTGGTTCCGCATACCGCTACAGATCTAACCACCACAAAATATAATATGATAGTCTATTGTTAATTGTCGTAACACCCACCATTTTACACATTGTATAAAGTGACATTTTTAAACGTGTAATTTATATTATTGATATATGTCGTAATTTTGAATTGGTCAAAACGTGGTGCACCTAAAGGCCTTTATTCACATTATAGTTTGGCATTTGTAAACCATTATAATAATGAATTTGTAATATTATACATTTATTATAATTTTTAATATTTTCATTTCTAATTTTTAATTGAAACATGTTTTCGTTAATTAATCTCATAATTTAATTAAACCTGGTTTTATAATTACTAATAAAATAATTAAACAATACACAAATTTATAATAATAAAACATATTCATTTATGTTTATGTCAATTCAAAGTAGATCAAAATTCACATTGTTCAAAAGTATATCAAATTCAAGTACATCAAATGATAACATCATTAAAGGAAATAAACAACACATTTCAATTAATATTGTTTTCTCCACTTATCCTCTTACTTGATTTGATAATGGAGTATCACTTTCAACGATCGTACCTCGAATAAATAAAGAATATTGTAAGTTATTCAATTTTAATTTTTATAAAATAAATGAAGAAACCAATATTGTAATGAAAATATTGTAATGAAGTTATTAACAATATTGTAATGAAGTTATTGAAGAAAATTTAAGTAATTTTTTAAATAAATTACTAAGTTTGCATTTCGTTTTTGATAGTGCAGTAGTCCAACTATAAAATTGGTCTGATTCTCACAAATAACATTAAATAAATTTTGATGGCTATTACCCAACGAAATAAAGCCAATGCATAGCAAGTTTTACTTGAACATACAAAAATAGTGGTACTTGAAGACAAAGTAAAGAATCAAAACACACAAAAAGTTAAAATTAACAAAGAACAAAATTCTATCAGTAATTTCGTATTATTTACAAATTTCCACTTATTTTGATCCTTGAACAGGAAATTGCAACCCCTATATATTAGACCCAATTATAAAGTTGGGTGTGTAAATTGAAACATATGATTCTGCATTAAGTTCCAAGTAAACAAAATTTGCAGAGACCACCAATTTCACTCAAAAACAAAAATAAAAAATATTAGAAATTTAGCTGTACATATTGAGACTAGTGTATGCACTAGAGAACTGAAGTTTCGAAATTCGGGTTGGCCACTTGAGTCAAAGCTGATCTCCAGTTTTCTACTTCCTCAGTCCTTTCCGAACCTAGCTTCATTGGCAACCATGGGCTCCTAAAAATGCAAAGTCTTTGTAAGCAATAATTATAGCTACAAAAAGTTCATTGATTTCCAAATGCTAGTTATAGACGTATAGTAAAAAATGTGGAGACATTGCCTATCACCAAGTAAAAGATGAAGACATGATTAACTATGAAGATCAGATATTAATACACCATCTTATTCAACAAACATATTATACCTGTGCTATTCAAAATATTTACAACAAGTATATATATATATATATATATATATATAATATTAACCAATTAAAGATTATTCATTACAATCAATAAATTTAAAAATATAGTGTTTGTAATTACAAATAAAATATTTTACACCATCAACATAGACATGTTCATACGACAATAACTAAAGATTTAGCTGCAAACTTTATAGTTATTAATCATTTTTTCCCACTAAAATTAATTTTTATTTAATAATTTTATTATAGTGTAATGTAGGCCTTGTCCAACCTAATCTGCTTAATCCTAACATGAACCAACCTGACTTAAGCTCCATTAGCTTAACATTGGTTCTGCTAGACTTTATCTAACTAAGTCAACCCCACTCAATCTTAACTCAAAATCAAATATTATTTGACCTTGCTTTAATTTAACATTATTCGATGTGGATCTTATCGAAATCGTCTTAACCTAACTTTACATACACTAATCTAGACCGCGCAATTGAAACAAACAAATAGGTTATATGCATCTTTTTATGAAATACAACAACGATATACTTCATATGTACTATATATTCATTTACATCTCTTGAATACGTATTTTCTAGTGTGTATACCAAAAAAAAATAACAGTTAATAAAACCTACATGCTATGATAATAACATTCTACACTACAAGAAAATTATGAAATATAAATCAATTTTAGAAACAAAAAATAATTAGTTGTTATAGTGACTAAATTAGATATATTTTAGGGACTAAATAAATTTTTGATTTCTAAATTAGTTTATATTATTGTTAAATGGTTTTCTAAATTGGTATCTAATTAGCAACTAAGGTTTTTGCTACCAAATTTAGAATATAAATAATTGGTAGTTAAAACCTTGGTTGCTAATTAGATACCAATTAGAAACTATTTAACAATAATAGAAACCAATTTTTATTTTAGTTTCTAAAATGGTATCTAATTTAGTTACTATTGCAACTAATTATTTTGGTCTCTAAAAATTGGTTTCTATTTGATGATTTTCTTGGTAGAATTCCAAAAGAAAAATTATGCTTATTGCAATAAGAGATCTAGATTTGAAATAAAAGAGAAATATTTAATATAATTTTAATATTTTTGTCCGCTTATATCTATACCTATATATAAAGGGGATTCCCCTCTTTAACTGCTCTCAAATTTTTTCCTATTTTATCCTTAGATTAATATTTAGTTTTATTTTATTATTTTAGGTATTGCGTCATTTCCTTCTTTTAAAAATATTTGGAATAAATGGAGGAGCGGTTTTGAATTCAAAGAGATGGTTTATTTTGAAAATCAACTACTTAAAAAAGGGAGTGTCTTCAAATTATGAGAGAGAGAAAAATATTAGGAGACGTGAAAAAGTAGTGGCCAAAGTGAGTTGTTACTTCCAACTTCTTTCTCTCTTTTTGCTCTTAATTGAAACAAATTGTGAATTAAGGATTTACTTCAATTTTCAATTGTTTTCACCTCTGCATTTTCGGTTCCTTCCTTTCTTTCTCTCTTTAATGTTAGAGTTAATTATATTCGTTCCCTGTTTTGTGATTTAGTTATGAATCTTTGTTCCCTTGTTTTGTGATTTAGTTGTGAATCTCTGGTTGACATTGTGGTTTCTTTTATTTTCAAACCTCGCATACAGGAAAAAGAGGAGGATTCATTCATTTTGTTGGCTAATTGAGGAACCTCCGATGACTTATTCTCTCAAATTTGCAACACCCACCGACATCACTTATCGAAAATTCATTTGTTATGCTTCTATGTTTTCTTTTATATGTCGTTTAAATTTTATAAATGTCAATGTGATATTTATTTCCAAGTTCCTATTTATTTATTTATTTATTTCCCTGCTAATTTTATTTTTTTTGTGTTACAAAAGGCTGTTGAACCGAGGCAGATCCAAAAAGGAATGAGAGTGTTGATTTTTACTACCAGGTTGGTTGGGTGGTAGTGATATTCAAGACTTACCTACCCGCAAGAAAAAACACCCTCTTCCTGATTCCTTTCTTCACCGCTTTAAGAACAAACGGAGTTTGTCCGTCCTGGATCTTACTTCTACGATATCAATTTTCTTTTTTCTAATTGGGTTTTCGCCATCATGGATTTTATGTGTTTTGAAGGTTGTGTGATAGGAATGGTGCCAAAAACAAATGGAGTTTTCTCTCCTTCTTGGAGGGTGAAAGCAAAAGGTTAATCAAGTAATGAGAGCAGGCATTGCTCGCCATGCAAAGCTTGAAGAAGAGGTCAGTAAGCACCCAAACACAACCATTTACAATAACCAACTATTATAAAAAATCTAGAGTAACCATCCCACATCTCGATTATTTAATTGTTGGAAGAGCAAGTGGAGACTGAAGAAGTATCAACTGTTCTCCCCAACCTTCCACGACCCCTTTCACTAATCTCAACCAGGTCGATTCTGACCTCGCTTGCTTGAACCCTCCAGGAGCAGGTTTCACTTTTATTCTTCTTTTTCTCATTCTACTATATTCCTTCATCTTCACCCCCTTTAATTTGGGAAAAATAATTATTAACGTAACATTGATTTGTTCGTTTGCTTATTCATGTGTTCTGTTTGGGTTTTGGCAGGAAGTTTTTTTTCCGTGTATGCAAGGTAAAACAATTATTTAAGGTACGAGCACTGCCTTGATGTGGCAACTTCAAGTTCAATAAGGACGGGGAAGCGACCTTTTTTTGGTTGTTAATGGAAATGAGATTGGTGGAAAATTATTATTTCTATGATTTTTAAAAAATTATAATAATTTTTAGGTTTTATTTATTTCTATATTTAGCGGTTTTTTGATGAGTTTGGAGAGAATGTCTCTGTTAGAACTGTAATCACTTTCGTTGTCATATTAAATCATTATTATTATCTTATTTTATTTATATTTAGTATATTACTGCTTCTCAAATATGGTAGTTAGCAAATTACATGGAAGAGAAGGCAATTGGACCTTGGTTCCTAAGTGCAAACCTTCACAAGGAACAATGTTGAGAAAGAAAAAAAATCTAACAATGTTGAGACCTCACAAAGCAGTTAAACAGTTAACAATGAGGCACCACCAACCATGGTTGACTAATGTATTTTCATATTCGTGGAATGTTTGGTCTATTTTTTTGGGGTGATGAATGGAGGGGATTAAATATAGTATAAAAGTATTCCACAATAATGGTATTCTTTTCTTTTAATTCTCATGGTTTTGAATCTCATACTTTTTTGTTAATATTGGAAAAAACCCGAATTCTCATTTCATGTTATTCTAAAGTTTGCATAACTGCATATTACTGGTGGATAATTATGTTTTTATTCCTACTATATTTCTTATATTTTTTTTAGACTCTCTTAGTTAAATATAATGTACTGCAAAAAAAAATATTGTTGGCTAACTCTGTCTCATAGGATTTTATATTTTATTTTATTCTTGACTACAATTTTCAATTTTTGTTTATATTAGTTTTTATAACAATATAAAGAGATTATATCCTTTTTAGTTATGCAAAGGAACTGATGTGATATTTCTTTATTATAAAATTTTAAGAAAAAAATTCCAAAATATGAAATTGATCAATTTTAAATACAAATGATAACATTATAAAAGACTTTCTTTAACTGATTTCATAAGATTGTTTTTGTCTTTAAAAACTCACATATTACAACACAATAAAAATTGAAAATTAATAAAACATGAAAAACATACTATCATCAATTTATTCCTAATCTTTATTTCTCTCTCCAATTTTCTCTTTTTTTTCTTATTAATTTTATTATATATTTCTTTTATAATATATCAGTTTTTCACAAAATGTGGGAAGTATGGTAAAATAAGAATGTGAAAAGTAGGTAAGTGGAAAGGAAAGAGATAGAAGTGGGAAGGAAAGAGAGAGAAAGTGGGAAGTAGGGTAAGTGGTTTATCTATGGTGCATAATCATAAAAACTTAAATTTTAAAATTGCTACAATAGTGGAGAGTAATTAGGAATAATAAATGTAATACACCTCTCAAACAGTTCTTTCAAATTCAATATTAACTATTTTTTTTAGTAAATTTAAGTAATTATAAAATGACGAAATAACCAAAATAAAATAATAAAATAAAATATTGATATAAAGATAAAATAGAAAAAAAAAATTATTCAACAAAAACAGTTATAATGTGAATCCATATATATGGTATAGATAACCAAAATAAATTAATAAAATAATTTTGTATGACATTTATAAATTTATTATATATAACTATTATGTTGGGTATGTTTTCTTCACAACATATTAGTAGGCGTACTTAGATAGTTTAAGTGTCTCCTCATATACATTTGTATTTATTAAAGTAAACTATAAATTTATAATCTTAATATAAATGTAGGAATAATGTCATTTTTTATTCGAATTTTAATATTAAACATAAATATATAGAAATAATAAAAATAAAAAATCAGATACACGCGAGAGCGCCTGTGTTTCCGCTAGTATATATAATAAAAATTAATTTGATAGATAAAAAGTAACTAGTTATTATATTAATTAAATTATATATTATTAATAAGACTGTAAAAAAATATCTTATAAATCATTAATAATAAAAATCATTTTAGTTATTAATTATTTTTTAAATTTATAAGATATTATTTAATTTAGTTAATATAATAATTAATAATTTTTTATTTTTAAAATTACTTTTTATTTAATAATTTTTATAATATATATATATATATGACTGTAAAAATTCTAATTTTTTTTTATAATTTTGATGAATGGAAAAAGATTATATAAAGTGGGGTCGGGCACTTTGGTGGCTGGCTTTTGAGTTTGGAGGTGGGGTTTGTATTGGTAGCGGTTACCAAACAGAAGGGTGGGTTTTGGATCCAGGCGTGTTTGGATCTGCCAATACCATATGCCGAGTGGGGATAAGAGGTTTTTCCTCTCAAGGATAAGTATTAAATATGATGTGCATATCTGAAGTTGATGTGATGGAGAACAATGTTTGAACCTTATGCTTCAATCATAATACTACTAGAAAACGATGTAATATTTGGCACTTGCATCATTTCTATCTGCCAATGTTATCTTTTGGATAACCATCAAAATACCACTTTACCAAAACTTCCCCACACTTCTCAAGTTTGCTATGCCAATTATATGCTATCAAAATTAAACTTTTTTTTGCAGAAGATATGCAAAAAAGTTTCAATATATGTAGATTGCTACGTTATTTTCGATTGTTTTATTTTTCATCATTCTTTAAATTTTTATTTTAAATACGACTTCTAATAATAATTTGGTGAGTGCTATATAGATCGACCCTAGTAATAAGTGAATATAAAAATAATTTTAAATAATAATAAATATTCAATATAAAAATTTCATTATTTTCTTCTCATATATATATAATAGTTGAAATAATAAAAATTTAGAAATTAGTCTAAAAAAATTAACATTTAATATAAAAAAAGTAGTGAGATCAGATAAAACATACAATGGACATATATGATAAAAAAAATATAATAACTCAGTTCGAAACCAATATTTCTGACTGAATTAATTGTTCTAGTTGGAATACATATATCTAGGCTAGAACAATTTATAATTAAAATTTTGTTATTTTATAAATGTTGATAATATAGAGATATTTATTAAATTTTTTTTCTTTCAAATACTTGGACGAAAAACTAAAAACGGTTAAAATTTACAGAATAAAGAAAAAATAAATAAATAATGAATCATTACATCTAAACAATATCATATGTCAAAAGAAAAAGATATATTTTAATATAAAATTATTATACTTTTTAATATTTTTATCTTTAATAATAATATGGATATTTCAAAATGATAAATTAATAGTTAAAACATAAGTATTTTGTTTAGGAAGTGAAAACAAATTTTATTTTTCTTTAATGATATTCAGATTCCAAACCACCCTAGAGATACTATAGATTTGCACATAACAAAGAGTTTAACACTAATTTACACACAAATTATTTTTTGTTCTGTCATGAGGGTAGAGCATTAATCTTCCATCTTCCAAAAAAATTCATGTATAATATTTTCTTCCCATTTAATTCATTAAGATTTTTTTTGTACAACTAGGTAATATGAGAAAGACTAGTTTTTAAAAGTGTTGCTTATATTGTTAGAGGAAATCCATATTGTAAACATAAAATTTATAATTACTATAACTTTATTGTTACATTATAATTATTATTATGATTATTGTTGTTAATATTATTATTATTATTAATGATATTTGCTAATCCTAATAAATAATGATATTAATATTAATTAGTACTAATATTATTAATAATAATAATCTATAATAATAAAGAGAAATTTTTTCGTATATATAAATTCTTACCATTTTAACTTTTAAGTAAATGTTTTTAAAACTAAGATAACTACATGTTTAAAAAAACTAGCTACAAAATAAGAAAAAATTGTGTAAAAGTTTTTTATATTTATTTTTAAGTGGAAAATTTTATCTTTAACAAAAAAATTATTTATTTATTTAATAAAATAAATAATTGAATAACTTTTCTTTTTAAAAATAGTAAATATATCCATAATTCTCATTTCTAATTGCCATGAACCTTGTTTATAAAGCCTCGCAAACATATCCATAATTCTCATTTTATTCATAAACTTAAATAAAGAATTATTCTTCACAATTATCAAATAAATAACATATTTAAAAAAATTCTTCTTGTTATTGTGCACAATTGTTTCATTAAATAATTAAAAATATTAAAATAAAATATAGTTATGTATTATAAATATTATTTCATCAATTCTTTTTCTGTTAAATTTTTAATATATTTACAAATATATATATATATAATACATTAAATACATATATTAATTTAATGAATTATTTTATTTGTTTGTTTTTGTGAATACGTTTTCTCTCTTTCTCTTATGCAAGTGATCGGTTATTATTTCTTTATCGTATTATTATTCCAACATACGTTAAAAGATAGACTTTATTTTATAAAATAAGGGAATTCTATTTTTACTCATTTTCTCTTAATATATTTATGTAGTAGTTTTTTTATTGTTTTCTTCTTGCTCGATATCATGTCAAATTGTGGGTTTTTTTCTGATAAAAGATTGTTTTTAACCCTTTGAAGAATGTTTTTTTCTTAATTATCTCTCTTCCTTTTTAAATATAGTTCTCGTGTGTGTATATATATATACATATAGAGAGAGAGAGAGAGAGAGAGAGAGAGAGAGAGAGGAAAGAAGAAGTAACCTTGAATAAACAAGTTTGATTTTATAAATTATTTCCCTCCACACCAAAGGAGACAAAAAAAAACCTACAAGAACAACAACACCCAACACCTTATAGGTTGAGCATGAGCATGTTGAAATGCATGCATTGCCATTACAAGTGAACTTTACAGACAGCTTTGAAGGCCATGTCGCTGAGGAAGAATATTTGACGGTTAAGAGCTGTAATAGCAGAGTTGTTAACATTTGCAGAAGCCAAGCCTCTGTCACAACCAGCAGGTCCATCACTAGCAACTTTGGCATCATAGCTAGCTGTTTGAGGATCATCTTTGAACCCTTCTAAGGCACTCTTGAAGGAGGCAACCACCCCATCGTAGTCGAAATTCGCACATTGCACTATGGCTGGATTATTGTCTATCTTGGCCAAACCCTTGAGGAAGGCTTGACCATCTCTGCCCTTCGCCAGGGCCCATTCTAGGGTTGCCTGAGCCAGATCATCGAAGGTTTTTGCTTTGGCGATTTTAGGACCTGCTTGCTTTAGCAGCACCAAGCACTCCTCCCTGTTTTCCAAGCTCTCCATGCAGAGACTTTCGGCCAATCCTTGTTCACCTTTGGCATTTGCTGCCATTGGAGAATAGGAAACCATGACCAGACAGAGGGCCACAACAAGGGAACATAGTGCTGAGGAATTCATTTCCCTTGATGGAGCTTTTTTATTTATTCGTGCCTTAGAGGGTTTGGTGTGAGGGGGTGAGTTCTTCCTTCATTCTGTTGCTTCTTTTATACTCTCTCAAATCCTATTTTAGGTTAACCCACGGTTTTTAGGAATCTACAACCACTCCTTACGTTGCTTAATTAGGTTTAGAAAAAGTCACAACTTCGCATTGCTTTTTTCAAAGAAAAATAGATATTTGTCGTCATAAACCGTCGTCGCATTGCTTTTTTCAAAGAAAAATAGATATTTTCACAACTTCTTTTTCTTTACACAACTATTTTTCAAATATATTAAATTAAATTTTTTAAATATAAATTAAATTATTCAATAAGATTTGTTGTAATATGATTGTACGATGATAATGTAGCTTCCCTCCAAAGACGTAAGTTTTTCATTTTTTATTCGAAAAATATATATTAATAATATAATATCTTAGAATTATATGAACATATATGCTGACTTTTGCAGCATGCAAAACTAAGAATTTGTGAGTGTAGTATTGGTTGTGTAAACACCATAAGCAACTATATGTATATGTTTACAAGACAAAATACACTACAAGAAAACAAGCAATTAGCTTCTAAATTTTTGCGTGAGCTATTTACAGACGCAATTATCGTCGGTCAAAATGACGAAAAATCCAGGCAACAATGACATTCGACGCAAAACGGACGCACTTATGAATTTAAATTTTTTTTTTTAAAAGTGTAGTCTGCGTCGGTCGTGGCCCATGCATATGCGTCCGCAATGGTCCACGCATGTTTATATTTTATGATTTTAAAATTATTTATTTAAATTTATTTAATGTTATATAAAATATGTATTTAAATTTATTAATTGAGTAAAAGAAAAGATGTATTTAAATTATTTAAATGTTATATAAAATATTTTATTATTTTAAAGATTATTTATTTTAAATTTATTTTATTTATATATTGTCATATATAAATTAAAC
>Ga0123342_1007517_pt1 | contig 14319 bp, 9 predicted proteins | sample Turbeawhitnodule_FD_89960 | JGI IMG/M metagenome (GOLD analysis project Ga0123342, IMG submission 89960) | Root nodule microbial communities of legume samples collected from Mexico - Turtle bean Mexico white nodule | ecosystem: Host-associated > Plants > Roots > Nodule | place: Mexico: Nepantla...
GGTTCTTGTGTTCTTGATTAAGTTCTTGAATGGGTAAAGAATCTTGATCCAATTCTAAAGGTGCCTATTCATGTCCCAACTCATATTGAATTCATAACATGTTCATATCATGTTCTTGGTTCATATCAACATGTACCCTATTTGTGTTAACTATAAATCCTAAAAGGACAACACTATCAACACAAAAAGTACATTTATCACTATTAGCAAACAAGCTATTGTTTTTAAGCACTCTGATAACTTCCCTAAGGTGACTTAGGTGAGATTCTAGGCTTTGGCTATACATTAATATATCATCAAAATAAACTACTACATATTTACCTATACAATCCCTTAAGACATGATTCATTAGCCTCATAAATGTGCTAGGTGCATTAGTGAGTCCAAATGGCATCATTAACCACTTATATAGTCCAAATTTGGTTTTAAAAGCGGTTTTCCACTCATCACCTTCTTTAATTCTGATTTGGTGATATCTGCTTTTAAGATCAATTTTAGAAAATATGGTGGACCTATGCAACTCATCAAGCATGTCATCTAGTCTTAGAATTGGATGCCTATACTTGATGGTGATGTTATTGATGGCTCTACAGTCACAACACATTCTCCACTTGCCATCTTTTTTTGGCACCAACAAGACAGGTACAACACAAGGACTTAGGCTTTTTTGAACCCAACCCTTCTCCAACAAATCTTGTACTTGTGATTCTATCTCTTTAGTTTCTTCAGGATGAGTTCTATAAGCTGGTCTATTGGGTAGACTGGCTCCCGAAACTAAATCTATTTGATGTTCTATTCCTATAAAAGGGGGAAGTTCTATAGGGCCTTCCTTAGAGAATATGTCATCAAATTCTTTTAAAAGTTCTTTTACTTGAGGAGGTAGAATACAAGTCTTAGTAAGTGTGGCAGTGCATGCAAGTGTTCCTTTACAAAGCAAAAGACCGGAAGGTTGTTCAAAAAGAAGTATTTTTCCAATTTTGTTTTCAATTTTTTCTTCCTTTTAAATAACCTTGTGGGAAGGAACACTCTTCTCCCACGCCTCTTTTTCCCTAAGGGCTTTTTCTTGGTTTTTTATTTTTTTTTCTTCATCCCTCTTTTGCTTCATTTGAACTTGATCTTTTACCACTTGTGAATGTGATAAGGGATAAAGTACAAACTTTTTTTTCTTTGTGGGTGAAGGTAATCTCATTGGTAGGACTATTGTGCATAGTTTTCTTATCAAATTGCCAAGGTCTACCCAACAAAATATGACAAGCTTCCATGGGAACTACAACACATAAAACTTTATCTTTATAGTTTCCCACAGAGAACTCGACTTTCACTTGCTTATCTACAGTTAATTCCCCATCTTCATTTATCCATTGAAGTTTATAAGGTTTAGGATGAGGTATTAATTGTAGATTTAGCTTCTCAACCATTCTAGCGCTACAACAATTGCAGCAAGAGCCACTGTCCACAATGAAAGAACAAACATTTTCTAAAACTTTATATCTTGTATGAAAAATGTTCTCTCTTTGTGTCGCTAGGTTCACGCTAGATTGATTGTTGAAGGTTCTTTGGATCATTATTAACTCCCTCTCACATGGATATGCTCCCTCACTATTTTCTTCTTCTATCTCGCTAGGTTCGTCGTCATGGCTGCTATATTCATCTACCCCTCTTAGGAACATAGTTCTCTTATTTGGGCATTGGCCTTTTACATGACCTCTACCATAACATTTGAAACATTTGACATCTCTATTGTGGGTTGGTGGGGTTAGCACATCTTTTTCTATACTCTTGGGAGTTTCTCTTTTTTTTCCTTTGGTAAGCTTTCCTCCTTTTTATACTCCTTTTTGGGATAAGAATTAGAGTATGAGCTTTCCCTATGACTTGATTCTTTTCTCAAATTTTGTTGTTCAACTTTGATACAAAGTTGGATTAAATCATTCAAGTCTTGGTAGGGCAAAAGTTCAACTTTAACAAGTTGTAACTCTTCTATTTTAGCAAAGTGAGCATCCCTTTCTTTTAGTAGGGTCTCATGTTGCAATTGTCTATATGAAAGTGCTTGAAAGTCTTTTGTTAATTGTTTTAAAAGAGTTTTTGTAGACTTTCGATCACTTTCATTTGGACTTGAAGAATGAGAAGACATGTTAAAGTTATGTGTTAAAAGTTATTACTGTAAGAAAGATAGATTGAGTAGTGGAGGTAGATTCCCAAGAAAGGGAGGTGGATCACTTGGATCACTTAAGTACCAAGCCTTTCCTAGCCAGATTTTATCCCTCAACACTTTCACAAACCTTCCTATAAGTAATTCACTTAGAGCACAATCAAGAATGAAAACACTATTTTATGCAAGAAAACAAAATGCAAAGCAATTAATCAAAAACACAATTGGAAAATTAACTAAAAAGCTTTAAACTAGACATATCCTAAGGTGAGGCTTCTAGGCACTTATAACCATTGAAGACACACTCACAGTCTAATGCGCAATTAATAGGTTTAATACAATTACAACTCAAAGCAAATACAATGAAAAATTGGATCACAACTTTTTAGCAAATCCTATTCTATGCATTTCTTTCTTTTTGGTACTCTTTTTCTTTTTGGCACTCCTTCTTTGTGTATGTGTTTAAGCTCACTTGTTGTTGCCCTCTTGCTCAACCTCTCAAGGATATTCAACTTGGTATTCAAATTTGCCCCTATTTAAGTGATAAAGCTCTCACCAAAGATGTCAGCTCCAAACTTATCAAGGCACCTTTAAAATTCTCCCACCAAGAAAGAGGTCAACAAAATTTAAAGCCACAAAATTCAATATGTAATTGGACTACAACAAAAAGAGTAGGTATATGACACAACTTGAATTAGTAATTGAATGAATATGAAAAACAATCAAAATAAGGCACACAACAAAAGGTGGCACACAAATTGAACCTAAAGAATGACAGTAGAATTGGATTAATAAAACCAAAACAGTACTACTGGAAATTTTGAGGTATCAAATGTGAGACTTAAAATATTTATGCTGAGTTGGACAATTCAAATTTGAATTTGAAATCTAAATCACAAACAATTCAAGATCTTAGCTAAATTTTGGCGTTGGAATCACACCAAAACAGTGCGCCAATTAATTGTGATAAAATTTTCAAATTTGTTGCCACTTCATTGTTTTTGTTTGCGCCAGATTGCACACTTTTTGTCTTTTATTTATCATTTTTTCTTTATTTTGATTTTTTTTCACTTTTTTTTGCATTTTTATTCTAACACTTCAATCTATTCATATCCAGAGTTCCACAATTTTTTTTCAACGAAATTAATTTTCATAAACAAACTCAGTCAGTCACAATTTCAAGAAACCTAATCTAGAATAAAAAACAGTACTAATAAACTTCAAGAACACAATAGAATGGATGTATAAGAACTTGTATGGATCTAACATACAAGTATAAACTCAAATCTAAAAATTAAAATGCACCAAAGGTTCAAAACAGAATTATAAAATTGGACTCAATTTTAAAATCAAACAACCAAAATTATCAAGAAAAGTACTACATAGAATGAATGACATTTTAGAATGCACATGACTTGACAAAACAAAATTTAGATTCAAAAATCAAAATGACTCAAACACAATCAATATAAACCGATTAAATTTGCAAGAAAGACTCAAATCTAGCAAAATTAAAACAGCAACACCAAAACTCAAAGGAATCCTACAAAAAATTGAAATTAGAAGCTCAAGAACAATTTAAACACATTGCACCGATTGGATTTATCCAAACAGCAACCAAATCAAAATTAAAATTCAAAAATAGCAAGACATTAAGGAAACAAGATGAACAACACGAAATCCAGAATCGAACACAAAAATTAAAATGAAAAGAAGAAGGCACACTTATCTCTTGAAGAACCTTGGCTCTGATACCACTTGATGGGATTGGAATTTTCTTTGGAGGAGTGACGAAAGCATCACGGATTGTAATGGACAAGGAGCTCACGTAGAGCTTGTGGATTCCTTGAAGGTGAATGCTAGGTGTGGAGAGTGAGTGGTGAGGCCATCTCACTTGGAATAGGTGAAAAATGAAGACTAAATGTCAATCCTAGAGAGGTAGGAGACAAGGAGTGAAATCGGCACAATTTTGGCAGCAATTCACTCTATATTAATCTTGAAAAAATCATGACCCAAGCACATCCTTTTATAGCAAAGGAAGCCCGGAATTACAAGCCAAATTCAAATGAAGTTCAATTTGAAATTGGCGCCTACTTTTGAACTTAGCACATGGAGCATATTTAACATGTGATGGAAAACGTTTAGCACATGTAGGATATGGAACATGTGGAAAATGTGTACTCTTCTCCATGGCTTAATCATAATCGGCCTTGGTTAAATTAGGTGTTTTAGAAACCCTAATTTAACCTAGGTTGGTTTTTAGGTGCCAAATTTCATCTAAGGAAAAATTACAAATAATATCTCCTATTCTACTTTAACAAAAATTAAATCCTAATCTACACTAGAGTTATGGAATTTTAAACATATACAAGAAGATTTCCCTGCCATCAGTAACAGTGTTCCAGTCTTCGTGAATCTTCTTGGCCATGGCTCTAGTGGTAGGCCCAGATCTTCTCTTTGTCGGGCTTGCATTTGGGCTTGTCCTTTGGCCTCTTCCATCAAAGTGGAAGGGGCTGACTAACATGCTCTGTGACGGTTCCACAAATCCTGACGAGCACTTGAACGTTTTCAAGACACAAATGAACCTCTACACGACAAACAAAGTCGTGTGGTGCAAGGTTTTTCCCACCTCTCTCCAAGCAGGGGTGCTCGGTTGGTTCCCTTGGCTTCCACCCTATTCGGAGGACAACTTCAAAGTCTTGACAGCTAAGTTCACCACTTAATATGCGACGAGTTGACCGCATCACACGTCGTCCATGCCCCTCATTAACGTAAAACACGAAAATGGGGAATCATTGTGGGCGTTCATGGAAAGGTTTAGTAAGGTTTGCATGAGTATCAGAAATCTCTCGCCAGAAATAGTCATGCATCATTTGATCTCGACAATCCAACTGGGCCGGTTCATCGAAAGTTTATCAAGAGACTCATCAAGCATCTTAACGAATTGAGGAACCAAGTAACCGAATTCATGCAGATAGAGGAATTGACTGACTTTCACATAAGCGTCTGATCCGAGAACGGATGAGATAAATGGAAGGAGAAAGACATAGGGAATCAATCTACATCTGGTCGGTCGGACAAGTTCAGAGAAAATCGAGGACCTCGACTTCTTTCTTACAGTTCATTGAATGCTGCAAGGGGTAAAATTCTAGACGAGGCATTGCAAGTCGAACTAATCTCGACCCTGAAGCACTCACAAAGTCTAAGAAATGTTGATATGTCTAAGCATTGCTAGTACCATCGCAACTTCGACCATACGACCGAGGGATGTCAAACGCTGAAAAACAAAATACAAGAGCTTACCCAAGCTAGTCACTTGCACAAATAGTTATGGCATCGATTAGTTTTTTTATCAAATTAATAAAAGTAAATGCTTAAAGGTTCGGTCAACCATGTCTACTCAATTTGTCATGCAATCGACGACCTCGTTTCCTTTGACCGACAAGAGCTTGGGTCACCGTTTAAGGCACCACATTCACGATCGGGGCTAAGATTCCTGCGCCGAGCATTTCCAGTGAAACCTTTTGTCGCTTAAGTGCTTGGCGCTTTAGCTGCTTTAGGTAATTCATCGATGCAGGGTCAACTTGAGTCATTATCTCTACGAAACAAAACACAAGAAATATTCAATCACCTTGTCAGAACATCAAGTCAAATGTTGCACAATAAAATATGACATACCGTTCATGTTTGTCCACCTCTTGGACGACTCAAACAAAGAAACAAGCTTCCTAGTTGGAAAGCCTATTAGGAAGTTGATAACGAAAAATTTCGTTTTATCATGCAAAGTCATCGATGACCTCGGTCAAGACATTTATCGCCTAGGATTCTGAGTCCAATGAAATGCCAACTTCGACCTCACTTTAAAATACCTCTCCTTAAAATGTTTATAGGATGAGGTGTAAGGGGGAAAACATATGCTACCCGAACGACTAGTTAGAGATAGCCAACTCACAGGAGTTACCGATATGGAATTATAATAAAAGAGGAAAGATTGAGGGGTCGGGATCAATCTAAGCACATCACAAAGTGCTCTGAAAGCTTGAAGAACAACCCATGAGTTGGGATGTAACTGAGTAGGGGCAACATTGAGGATCCGAAGGACCCCATCGTAAACTCGTCGAATGGAAGAGTGACATGCAAGTCATTAAAAAAAGTATTATATACATAAAAGAATTCTCAGGTTGCATTCTCCCAACCGTGACATACTCAGTCAGAATGAGTGCAACTATCTGTAGCAATCGCATCAGACAGAGCGTCCGGTTTCAGAATGGATACTTTAGACAAAAAACTGTCTAAAGCAGAAAACCCCTAAAACGCGACAGGATGTCTAAGACACGTGGGTCAACCCATATGTAGTTAGGAATGTCAGAACCGACACCTACTGATTGGTATGAATTATTTCTCACATCACCAGATGCAAAATTAGTGGGATCGAAAGACTTTATATTTACAATAGTATTAGAAGACTCAATAAAGGAAGACATTACTAACCTTCTATGAGTAAAAAATGGGAAAGACAAGGAACTGTCCGAAGACTCAATTCTCGGATCATGCTTGAAGCACTCTAACACAGGAGATGAAACAGTAAACTTGTCAATGCTAACAAGTTTTCTATTTATAGAAAACTAAGAAGAGAGAGAATAAGGCATGCTTTGCCCGACATCGTTTGATCACTCTTCATCCAAGGGTTCATGCCACTCGGCATCTGAAGCGATCACATCTTACCAACCGTAAGATCTCTTCGATCATAATTGTGCTCACCAAGTTCGAAAAAGCACGCGACACATCCCTGACAAACAATAAATGCACCCAACAGTCACATATGCCCTCGAGAATCCCAACGGTCAATTTACGACTCTTCAGAAATTAACTTCTTCGAGCGTAGGGGCAAGTGTACCGATCGGGACCGGACGAGTCAGTCTCGAGCCTAATAACCGACTGAGTCGAAAAACATCTCAAGGCACGCAATAAATGACAATAACGACAATTACAATAGCACTTAATGAGTTAATTCATATCCCAGAATATGCAAGAATCATCTTCGACAAATCATCTAAATACTAATTAACTGAAAGATGATACAAATATTCTTCAGATATTCCAACATATCTATATACTAATGTACTTCACTATTAATCAGGAATCATGATGCACATTAGTGAATAACCGATGTCCGACCCATCATGGCAAGGTTCCATAACCAATACTATAAATAAAACCCTATAAGGAGGTGTAAGGTACGCTTTTATCAATTATCAATATACACTTTTTACACATAGTACTTACTTGATGGTCAGAGTATCAGTATTTGAGGAAAGAGACTCGTAGAAAGGAATCAGAGGATCCCAGACACATCAGCAATTGTACAATCAATCTCATGTACTATCTAGGCTCTCTTTGCCTATATAGGTACAAATAATATTATTAAAAGTACATTTTGTAAAAAAAAAGTGAGTATAATAGATTGAAATTTAATAGTTTGAAATAGAGCGTATCAAACAAAAGTGAATGTTACATATATGATTTTTCATCACAAATTACTGTTTCGAAATTAACAGGAATAAAATTGCAGTTGCCATTTTCCTTAAATAATATTCCATTCTGCATCAAAACGGTGTTCGTATTATTACTTACAAAAGAATTTGATAATTACAGTTGTTCCATCCCTCGTCTAGTAGTCACAACTCACACCATAACCAAACCAAAGAAACCAATAGTTTCTCGCACTTGTATTTCAAAGCTGAAGTCCGTGTCCCCAGAATGTTGTTGGCAGCAATAAAATCTGATACCTCAGTCCCTGGCTGCACATTTCTGATGTAAAATATCTCTTGCTTCTCTCTGCAACACTTTTGTAGGAAAGAATTGGCTTTTTTCAGCGCAACATGATTCCATGCAACACAATCAAAAGGATTTCACAGTGAATCACACTCATGAATGCCACAGGTTCCCTCTGTGAGCAGTTTCATGTTTAAGCACCAGTGCATAGAGCATCTCATTCCAAGTGTCAGGTACACCAGGCAGACACCAATGGCTGCAATCTTGGCGACGATGAGGCATCACGGGGCCGACATTACGACCAAGATAATAGACCGATGAATGCCCATCTTTTCTATGAGCAGTCATTTGAGTTACATTCAACACCATGAACTTCTTAGTTTCAGAGATATTTGTGTGTGCAGACAAAACAGCATTGGCTATTTTGAATTGTAACCAGTTGTCATTAGGCACCAGTGAGGAGCCAAGCTCCGGAAGCGTTTCCAAATGACAGTTTCCACCGTTTTTCCAATCCCCGCCTCTGAAACATATCACACCAATTTAGTTTCCCAAAGTATGTGTAAAGATATTTGCTGAATATTATTGTGGTGGAAACTCATCATTTGAAACGTCAAACAAACCTGAAGTGCACTGGGGCTAAAGTACGAAAGAAAATCTGGGTCTTGCTAGGATTTACTGTATCTTGTATCCAGTTCATTACTGTCTGAATGGACTGTTTGTATGCATCTTCTACCTGCATTTCCAGCTTAACATCCACGCCTTCTTGAAAATAGCAACCCCTGAACCAAAATACAAAACTTTCAACCCTTGTGCTTGGCAAAAAGTTACAGATAAATGGCATGTACAGTTTAAGAGTGATACAACCAATAGTTATGAATCATTCAAATTCATGGAGTTAAGGAAGCACACAACTTGAAGAAAGGACGACGAACAGGAATAAAAGGGAGAGAGCAAAAACAAAGTCATTTTTCAAAATCAATTAATCATCATCCTAATTTCAGTCCCCTTTGTCGCACCATTCAGAATCTGTCTAATTACCATAGAGAGATCATAGATGTCAAGCTGACACCTGATGCTGTTTAGAAAAATTATGTAAATTAATTAAATAGTGTGACTTATGTGAAATATATTTTGGGTCTAAATATGATTTAATAAAATAAAAGAGTTTATTGGTTAATATGAAAAGTTATCTTTAAAAAGAAAAATTTGATGGTAACCAATTTGATTGAAATTGTGAAGCAAAAGCAAACCAGGTTCTGTCTGCAATGGTGGTTGCTCACTATTGACATAAAAAAAAGTGTAACAAGAAAAGAATTGGAATGAGATAAATTAAAAAAAAAGATTAAGGAAACTACTTATGGATCTCTTATTAATTACTCATTACTCAGTAAGTTTAGGGTTTAGGGTATATTTCTATTATAATTAAATCACTATTATATTTGAATGTGAGAATGATAGATTATAAGATACTTCTTCTAATATGATTAGAATTTACATCTGTATCATAGTTTTCTATAAAGAAATTGGCCAATGCCGCAGTAATTCACATGGCCTTCCTTCCTCGAAATGAGGAAAAACAGAAAAATGCTGGTTTAAAAAAAATTTGCTGCACCTTAATCCATTAATTTCACGCAGAACATAAAGGGGAAAAGATAATCTTCCATTCATAAAATTAAAATTAGCGTTCACAAATGAGTAGTTTCTTCTATCCTCTTTTTCCAGTCTATTTTTATGTAATTCTTTTCTTGTGACACTGGTGATTGCAGAGACAGAACTCCCTATTATGCTTTTGCTTCCCAATTTCCATCAAATTGATTAACATGAGTTTTCTTTTTTAAGATAACTTCCCATACTGACTAATAGGTTCTTTTATTTTGTTAAATCCAAAATACTCAATTATAAATGTCATGTCATCCTATTCGAAATTTTTTCTATTCATGTTTTCTCATTTTCAAACTGGAAATGTTAAAATGAATAAAAATATGGAAAGGATTGAAATACCCTCTTATTGTTTTCTCATAATTCCACCAGTGCCCTGTGTTAAGAACCAGGATATCTGCATCTCTCCACTTCTCAGAGTTCCAATCCATTGTATCCACTTTGAGAGTTGTCCTAATATTTTGAGGAGCTCCTTTAGGAGGCCGGCTCTGCAATACAAGAAATGGAGCTCTATAGTATTCCACTGTACAGTTAAAATCCTGGAATTTGTACACCAAGAACCCCTTGTGCTTTGTAATTGGGCTGCCATTCACTTCATAGATTGATTCCTTGTTAGAAACTCCAGTTGAGAGCAAGCATAAGAGTGATTCCCATTGGTTCCTCCCAATTGAGTCCCCCGCAAACACTATTCGTTTGTTTCGCAGTTTCTCCAACATCAATGTTGCATTGAATCTGTTTTATTAGTGAGAAACCGACTGTGTAAGTTTGCTTGATCTATTTTTGCTTTTAAAAGATTCACCAACCAAGTTATAAGATAAAATTGTTGAAATTAATCAACATTACACACATATATCACAAACTGACAGCATTAAGAAAAAAAAAATATAAAGAGGATGGATTAACAGTGCTATGTTGTCATCCAATCATAGCTTACTGACTTTTGTAATATAAAGGTGTTTTTACACTTTCACTATATAACAGTTAAACTCTCCAAAGAAAACTTAAGACTAGATGTATAAAGGGAATGTAAGGAAGATAGTTCAAGACTCCAACTAAAGGCCAAGGTTGCAGAAACGATCAAAACTAACAAAGAAAACGGGGGTTGCGTAGGAAAAGACAAAGCAAAAAATTGTTGAAAAGTGAAAATGATGTGGAATTTAAAACAGAGAGAGAGAGAGACAATAATACAAAAGGAATCGAACACTTCCACATGCTTATCAATATAGACATCCAAGAAAGACTCGAGTATCCGAGTGGAAACTGCACACACAAAAATGTTGTCATTTTCACATAGCTGCATGTCCCAATAGCTGAAAGTTACAAATGAGTGGTAATGAGACAACGGAACGATAGCAAATTGAAACCCAAATGTTGGGTCGCTGTCCTTCTGACAATATGTCAGTTAGATGGTTAAAGACATTCATTCAAAGCCACAAACCGCGAGTATCTTTATCTCTTATCATTCCAATTTTCTAAATACTTAAAGTTAAGCATGAACATCGTGATACTCGATGGTTTTGTTCCTTAGAGAAATTATTATTAGACCAGCATTTGAATTTACCATCTTCATCCAACGATTATTACTGAAGAAAGACATGAGAAACATAACGAACTTGAGAAGTAATAGAATGAAACCGGTGGAAAAGAAACATCAAACATCTACCTTGGCAAGTTGCAACTTCTGGGCTGCCACCTCCACTTTGTGTAATACAAATCACGTCTTCCATTCTCCGAACATCGAAAACCTTCGTCCAGAAAACTGCAATCTTTTGATTGATACAAAGGGTAGCTCTCATCCCAAACCCATTCCCCGTCAAACAAATCACACCCACCACCCTTACCTCCAAGAAACTCAACTCTGCGTTGCCCAGTAGACCCGTTTATCCGCAACCAAGCAAACCTCTGTGGTTGGTCCAAGAATCCAAGTCTTGAAGCAGGGTATCTATTATCCGAATAGAAGAAGCAACAAATCACAAAGACAGTAACAACAACAAACCCAAGAACACCCAAAGACGGCTCGAACAACCTTAAGCGCTTAGACCTCCTGATAGCTTCAAAAAGTGGCATGACTTCAGCTTCATGTTGTGATGAGTTCTTAGGAGAAGACATTAAACAATGAAATAAAAATCAAATTCAAGATTGTGGGTATGGCTTTAACGGTGGGAGTGGTGGAGTGGAATAAGGAGACCGAAGAGAGAGTTAAAAGCGGAAGGCAGAGTGAGAAGGGTGGCATGCAAGCAAGATGGCATTCATGGCACGCATTAAACAGAAGAATCATGTTTTTGATAACTTGGCTTGGTAGGTCAGTTTGGTAAATAGCATCAATGAGGAACAGCCAAAAGAAAGGGATGGGTGTGGAGGAAGCAAAGAAGCATTCATTGATTCAGTCATTGAGTTTCAGTTTTTTTTCTAAACTGAGATTTGGTGACGTATTCAACAACACAATGAGGCTCAGAGCAACCAAGACTTTGCTCCCACACTCTCAAGAATGCTTTATATAGAGAATTTGGGTGAACCCACTAACCCACTATACAAAATAATTAAGGGAAAATGGGTTAACGGTAGAAAGAAACGGTCCCACGTTAGTTTGAACTTTGAAAAGAGAATGAGAGAATGGCTTAACCCTGAACGCACGCGCGCAGATATCGTGTTCTAAGTTTTAACAGCGGTTAAACCCTCCTATCTTATTCACTTCACTTATTCCTACTCCTTCCAAAAAAAACTAACAGTAACACAATTCAATACTATTTACTGTAAGCCAGAATTAACAATTTGTGTTATTCCATCTAATATTCACTAAAAAAATATCTTCTAAGTTTAATAAACTAAACATACTTAACAAAATAAAAAAACTATTTTTGTATTAGTATAGCTGTAATATTAATTTTGTTATAGTAACCTAAAATTGTATATATTTATATATTATGTGTATTATTATATACTACGGGAACACAGGCACTGACGTACCTGTGTATCCGCATTTTTTTATTTTTGTTTCTTTAGTATTTTTTTTATTTTTCAAAAACAATTTCTCTTAATAAAATTAAAATGAGAAGTTAAAGAGTATACAATTAAAGAGTAGGTTAATAAAATAGTGGAGAGCGGTAATTAAAAATTACATATGGCAAAGAGAATGAATGAATTTATTTATTTACATGAAAATGAAAAGGAAAAGAGAAAAGAAAGTGAGAAGTATGGTAAAAAAGAACGTGTTATGTGTAGTGGAGAGGAAAGTGGGGAGTAAGTACCTATATATGAGAGAGAAAGTGGGAAGTAGGATAAGTGAGTTATGTGCAGTGGATAATCATAAAATCCGTTTCTTAAATTAATTTTAAAATTCTACAATTTTAATAAAAGAAAATATCAGTTTAAATAAAAAAAGTAACGTAACAAATCTCCACTCTCACGCTAAAGTGATCCACAAAATATTACAAATATTTTTAATTTTTTATTTAATAGAGGAAAAGATCTTTAAAATAGAAAAGTAACCAATCAATCTATCCACTCTCTCCACTCTCAGTTAAATAATAACAAATAAAATAAATTTTAAAATTTTAAAATTATTTTATTAATTTTTGAAATTATAAAATGTCCAAATAACCAAAATAAATTAATACAGTAAATTATTAAGTAAGGATAAAATGGAAAAACAAATTAAGAGCAGTTAAGAGTTAAGAGGGGAATAAGAAATGACACAATAACCATAATACAATAATAAAATTAAATATTAATATAAGGATAAAATAGGAAAAAAAATTAAGAGCAGAAAATCCCATATATATATAATAATATATATAATATATATAGGGGTATAGATAAAGAATTCATCCTATAAATTTATTATATATTACCCTTGTTTTGATCATTCTGTGTAATCAACTCGTTCAATGTAGTGGTGACTTAAGAGTGGAATATTGAAGTTTATTTTTAGTTAACATGGAATTTTTAGAATATTAGAATAAAACTATAATGGACAGCTAAGTGAATCCACATTTCCTTCTTTCTTCTGTTTAACTTATATAACTTACGTATAGAAATAATTTTGGATAAGAAAAAATTAAAAAAAAATAATATGTAAAAAAATATGAATTAATTAATCAACATTTTTTTCTCCTATGGTTTGAGTTCTATCCTTCAAGCTTTTTATTTTCTTTCATTGGTGGTTTTGAGATCGGAGAGTGTGATGATGTTTATGTTAAGTTTAAGATTCACTTGATGGATGGTAGATAAAAAAGAATGATGGTTTTACCAAAGAATAGAGTTGTTTGAAATGGGGTGGAGAGAATGATTGAAAATAAATGTTATTTTATTTGATATATCAGGTTTGGTGTGGGAATGGAGGAGTGAGGGTGAGAGTATGCTCTCTTTATTTCTATTGTTTGCCTTAAAATAAGGAAGTAAGAGAAGAGTGGAGTCACATAACATTAATTTTAAAAATTAAAAAATAATTTTATAATGACAAAATACTTCATTGTACTAATAAGATGGGATATATTAAATAAGGATAGAAAAATTTGTGTACACCAAAAAACGGTTATAATGGTAAATCCCTTTTTATATAGGTATAGAGTTATAGATGAATATGACATCAAATATTTTAAAATAACATCTTTAAAAATATTGTCTATTTTAAAACAATATTTTTTTATTATAATCGTATTTATGGTAGATTATGGAATAATATATATATATATATATATATATATATATATATATATATATATATATATATATTA
>Ga0123342_1007518_pt1 | contig 14319 bp, 8 predicted proteins | sample Turbeawhitnodule_FD_89960 | JGI IMG/M metagenome (GOLD analysis project Ga0123342, IMG submission 89960) | Root nodule microbial communities of legume samples collected from Mexico - Turtle bean Mexico white nodule | ecosystem: Host-associated > Plants > Roots > Nodule | place: Mexico: Nepantla...
ATATATATATATATATATATATATATATATATATATATATATATATATATATATATATATATATATACAAATGGTTCTTTACAAATCCGTTCAAAACTCTTGAAGAAAGTTCAACACCGAAAAAGGTTCTTGATTTTCGTAATTCATCCACCATTTTGTCTTGATTATCGTGCTTTCTTCAAGCACAGTAAAAACTCTCGTTTCTTTTCTTGGAAACAAACTGGCCTAGAGGTTCTTAGAACTTCTTTTTCTCAAATAGTTGTTTCATGTTGACTACGAGACATTAAAATTTAATATAATCATTCTTTTCATATTAGAACATATGTCTCCAGTTCCTTATTCATGTTTCTTAAATATTTTCTTGTGGGAAAGTGTTTTTTATTTTATTTTGTAGGAACTTTGAGAAATGTTTTACCAACAAATTCATGTTCACACTCTTTGAATAATGGGAATCTTTATATTCCTCCCTTGACTATGATTTTATCATATTACCTTTTTCTTTCTTCCTTTTACCTTTTTCTTCTTCCTTTAGTCTACCAAGCTCTAACTCATGTTCTCTTAATTTACCAAACAACAAAAGATTCATAGAAGTAAAGTTCTTACAATACAGTTGCTTTAGTGAGACTATTCTCTATAGATTCTAGAAAATACATATACTCTACTAATGAGTCTCACGAAGTTGGACTGTTTAAAAATCTAAACAAGTTTTTACTAAACTATTTTTCACAATTTTTAAATTCTATTGAATTATTAATGTTTTTTATACTTATGTTACATTTTTTTTTGTGTGCTTTTACTTGTTGATTACTTAGACAAATATGCAATGATGTGGTTGAGCTAGAATGAGTCTCAATAGTGACCGAATTTTATATTTGTTGTCTCCTTATTTCTACTATTCTTATGAAGGAAGGAATTGAGATTGGATTGAAACTTCAATGAGAGATAAATAGTATCTTAAACTACAATTACTATTTGTATTTAAATGTTTTGTTATCAAAGAGGTGTAATTTGTGGAATTTTTATAAAAAATGACAATTTTTAAAAATTAAAAAAATAGTTAATTCGGGTTTAGGATGATAATTTTGCCGGAAAAAATAGTTTATTTGATGCACGACTTTTATTTAAATATTTTTTTTAAGTAGAAGTTGTGTGTGACTAAAAGCTTCTAATTTTTTTTTTCCGGTTTGTCACTTAAATCGTGCTTAAAGAAACATGTTTTAATTTCTTTTATTTTGTTTACAAAAACCACGCTTTAAAGCATACTTTTTAATTTTATTAAAATATAAAAATCGTGTTTGGAAGCATAACTTTTTATTTTTATTTTTTAAATTCAGAAGGCGTACTTTGAAGCACAAGTTTTTTTTTTTAGAAGGACAACTTCTGATTTTCGTATTTTTTTATGCAGAAATGGTTCCATTCAGCACAAAGTATTTTTTGCTGTATTAATTTTGTTATGTTTGTTTTTGTATGTAACTTGTATTTGTATTTTTTTTGTTTTTAAAATTATGTATTTAGTTATTTGTAAATAAATGTAATTTGGATAATTTATTACCGTAATTTAAACAAATACTCAATTAGTTTAATTAATTAATTAATTTAGTTATGTTAGATAATTTTTTATTATAATGAAATGTAATTTAGTAAAATTTTACATTTTAAAAAAATAGAACTTGTGCTTCTAAGCATGACTTCTACATTTAAAAAAAATAAAAAATTGTGCTTTCAAGACTTCTAAATTAAAAAAAAAATCACAAGTTGTACTTGAAAAAATTGGAAGTTGATAGTCAAACACAACTTCTACTTCCAAAAGATAAATATCCAAATAAAAATCATGTATCAAATAACGATTTTTTTTTCAAAATCGTCATCCCAAACACCTATTTTTATAATTTTTAAAAATTATCCATTTATGTAAAAAAAACTCATGAATTTCATCTATTTAATAACAAAACCGCATTTAAATTTAAAAATAAAAATAAAAATAAACCTTGTAAAAGTATAAGTCCAAGAAATAGATGATGAAAAAAATCATTTTCATAAATAATTTTTTTATTATACTACTCTTTATTCTTTTTGAAATGATGTATTCTTGTTCTTACTGTTCATAAATTCTCGAATAGAGAATATTATCACACTGACATGCGAGTGACTAAGGAAAAATTAGTCTTCATTAAAAGTGACAATTTTTCACAAAATTAATTGTTAATAGATTATTATTATTATTGATTATCCAAAATCTAAAAAATTTGTGACACGGGGTTAATAGTGCTATGAGAATTAACAATTTTTTTGCAAAAAAATAAGGTATTTGGTCTCTGACCATTCTCTTTGATGTATTCTGGTACAAATAAAATAAAAAAATGATATAATATTGTGAAAGTTAATATTAAAAATATTATAATTACCAAAAAATAAATCGACAATGTTAATTAGCGTGCATTTTAAATTTGCAATCATTATTATATAATCTTTAACATCTTAATTTAAACGGTTAGATCGAAATCACTAATCTTAAAATGTTAAAAAATAAATATATGTAGTTTGAAATATGAAATCATAATTATAGGTTTAAAAAGAAGAAGACGAAGACAGTATTTTAGAAAGAAAGAAAATTCCAAAATAAAATAAAATAAAAAATTGCTCACAGAATATCATTCACAATCATTCTCACAGAAACACTCTTCTTCACTTTCGTTTCGCACCCAAACCAAATCCAATATACCGATCGTAGTCGCGTTCTTCTCTGCTTCTCCATTCCCACTCGTGGGGTTGCCCTCCTCACTCTTCCCTTTTCTTCCCCTTCGCTTCCATCAGCACGACCCTTAATTTCAGGATTTGGGATTCGGATTCTTCTCTTCACTTTTTTTTTTAATTTTTTTCTTTTTTGAATTTTTGTGAGGGAGAATGTCGAAGAAGAAAGTTAGCGGCAACACCATGACGCTCAAGGACTTTCATGGCGGTTCTATACCCTCTGATCTCCCTCTACCTTCTGCTCCTGGCGTGTAAGTACCACCCCTTTATCGTTTTTTCCCTTGTTTTAATCCATGCCTTTTTAAATTTTTATCATTCTGTGTTAGTTTGATGTGTCTTCGATTATTCGCAAATGGGTACACCTGTTGATGTTGTGGTTGTGAAAAGAAAAAGAAAGAAAGGGTGTTTGTGAGAGGAATTAGATCTGTGGATTTAAATTGTACACGATGTCTGTTTCCGTTTAGTATGATGAGGTTTCTTCGTGATGGATCTGTTTGTGCAATGTTTCACCATTTTTTTTGGGTTTTTATTGGTCTTTTGCAGGACTGTGAGGGCTTCAGATCGTCCTGGTTTTGATCGGCCTTCGGCGTGGGGGACACAGATGGGGCGGTCGGATCATTGGTCTCGGCCGCACACGTCGCCGGCAACTAGGCATTACGATGATAAAAGCCCGTTTCTGTCACACACTGCCCCAATTGGCAGGAATTTTGATGAGGATGAGAGGAAGCCCCTTGATGGTGTTTCGGTGCCTCGGAGGACAATCAGTGATGAGAGCATTCGTGGTGGTCCGCCTTCTCGTGTTGAGGTGAGGCCGGAGTATGGACTGGGAGGTAGTTCATTGGGCAGGCAAGTGGCTCCAGTGTCTCAAACTCCTGTTGGGATGGGTAATTCATACTCTGCGAGGCTTACCGATGCAGTGCACGTAGTGATGAATCCTCAGAGTTTAGGAGGTAATAAGGAGCAGGGAACTGGTGGTGGTGGTGGTTATCCGAACGCATGGTCATTGAGGAAAGAAGTGGCTAGTGCTGTTGAGCCGGAGCAACCAGCTTGGTCTAGTGCTAGTGCTGCCTCCAAGTTGGCTCATGCTAGTGCTCTTGAGAAGGTGTCTTCTGGTAGATGGCAGTCAAAGGCTGTACATTATCAGACAGATGCTGAGATGGTTAGATCTCCTGAAGCGGAAAATAGACCACGTGTTAATGGTGGTGGTGCCTATAATAGGATGGATGCAGTTGGTGAAAAGGAGTACTATGATGCTATGCTAGCAAGACATACTGAAAGGGGCTTAGGAATTGATAATCAGATGCAAGGTGGTAGGAATGAGCTACTAAATTATGAAAGGTCTGGGGTTTCCAGATATTCAGATGTACGACCTACAAGTGCACCTTATCACTCTGATGGGGTTCAGCTGGCTCGAAATGATGGCACAATTGTTGGGTCTGACTTGCAGCAGCCTATGCCTTCTGAATCAACTGAACGACCTAAACTGAAGTTGCTACCAAGGGCAAAGCCACTGGAAAATTCAGAACAAGCTGTTATGGAATATGCACAGGTATTCACAAGTTCAGCTCACAAGATTCCCTTCCACAGGAGTTTTTTATCTCTTTCTTTTTGCGTGTGGATTGGGTGATTAGCTTTTATTTATTCTAATATTTGCTTTATGAATTCTATTGTTTGCTTCATGGTAGGGTAATCGTCAGGTTAATGATTCTGGCCATGTTGAAACCGTTTATCTGGCACACGGCCATGCCAATTTTTCGAAGCCTGTATCTGCCGGGTCTGATAGTGGTAAGGAGTCAGGACTGCGTCCGAAGCTGAATTTGAAGCCTCGGTCTCATCCAGTTGAACAGTTGGATGGAAACAGTGAAAGAGACAGGTCAGTTGTTTGAGGCTGTCAATTTGGGAAGTTTTAACTTCTGTATATGCATTGTCTGTGAAAGTGACACATTGGCAGTTGGTTCAAAACTTAGTGAACTATTGCCATAGCAAACTATTTCTATAGCAATTGCTTGAACATGTATATTATAAGAATGAATGCTCATCACTGAAAGTCTTAAACCCAATACATTAGTAGTACTCCAAACATACACATGAAACGAGAAGGTTATTTTGTTTTAACCTAACTAAATTTGATATTTGTTGGAACATACATATTGGGGTTTCCAAGGTGGTTCATGTGTCAGGTCAACTCCAAAACTAAATACAATCCACCTATTGCAAGTAGTTTAGGGATTTAGGTTGCCTTCATCACTACAGAATGCTTGTGTTCTTTGTGACAAAAGTTATCGTCCTTTACTACAAGTCTACAACTCCAATATTTTCTGTTTAGCATGATCAGGAAGAAAGGAAGGTGTGATTCCAATACATAACACTGAGGCACACATGCACATACACCCAAAAGCACAAGAAAGACATGTTATGCCTATAATTTCTAAGTGAATTTTAAAATTTTAATGAAATATCAGAGAAGGGCGATTATGTGCATTTCATGTCTTCATGATTCTTGTGTGTGCTTGGTTGGAATGTTAAATTCATTCTTCTTGTCCATTAGATTGGAAATATGGAAAATATTAGAAGTTTCACTCGAGATTTGTTACTTTCAAAGTGCCATATTTTGGAGTAAGAGAGAGTTGTGCTCCCTAAATTTGAAAAGTGATGGAGGAGAGAATTAGGGAGGTGAGACACAGGAAGAAAAGTGGTTAAGTCTTGAAAGACTAATAGACTGGTCACTTGACCATATAGAACAAATGTCTGCAATATTATTTGCTTTGAGGAATAGTAGAATTATATTTTTTTTCCTATTAAAATGTGGGGATGCTAGCATCTACAAAAAAGGAAGTAAGTTGGTATTCCCCAGTATATATAGCCCAGAAAAAAATTTATCCCTGGAGTTTCTAAACTTAGTTATTCATCAGTTAACTCCTTGATGAGCCTCATCCAGCTTCGTCTAATTCTACATATGGAAACATGTTATATTATAGGTAGAAATAGTTCTGTGTGTGTTTGTATCCTTTTTACTCGTTCAAATTATTTAGAAAGTAGTACATATTAAAATTTTGGAGTAGTTCAGGTAGATTTGGATTAGGGCCTGTCTCATGCTTGCAATTTGAATTTGGCCCTTAAATTCAAATTACATGGTTATCAAGCCTTTTGGAAATATAATTAGTAGTGAAGATACATCGATGCCTCATAATAAAAAACTTCTAAATAGTGCCATTATGTTTGCTTCTCATTCTAGATATGGTTGTTAAGGAGCCTCGTAACATATAGAATGTATGCCTTGTTTTTGGTTTTCTTCAACTAATGTATGTAACTTATATTTTAGAAGTGTAAGAGCAATCAAGCATTATACATATATTGAATGCAATCACGTCTCAATCATTGCCTACTTAAAACAAATGTTGTATCTTGGGATGGGTTTCTCGAACTTTATAAATTCTTAATTTTATCTTGTGTCTGTGCTCAATGCTTTCAGAAAGTTTATTTGATTAATTATTTGTGGCTTCTTGTATAATAATGGAACGACTGGTTCATATGTTTCAGGAATGCTTTATTTGGTGGAGCTCGCCCACGAGAACTAGTATGCTTTTTCCCTTCATATATTATCCTAAATGCCAGTTAGAATTTATGGTTTACCTTTACTATTGTTGTGTTTTTATCCTGTGAAAATCACCCGTACCCAATGAGTGGAATATGTTATTTTCCTATAATTAATGTGTCTTGTAATGCTAACTGCTGCAACTGACATTACTCTTCTTTCATTTTGTCCGTGCTTGGCTTCTGTTTTTATCTTGATAATGTTGCCAATCTTTTCCACAGGTGTTGAAGGAGCGAGGGGTTGATGATGTGTCTATCAACAATTATGATGTGGTGGAGCATTCAAATAGGTAAGGACTTGTTTTGTCTTTCTGTATGCTATACCATTTAACTCAATGGTGATCCAAGTCGGATACAATTCTTGCCAATTGCCAATAAATATTGTTGCATGAAGGGTTGAAAACAATATTTTGAGGGCCGAGAAACATCATCCTGAACATTCAAGCCAGACCCGATACAGTGAAAAGACTGAGGATGCTCATATGGATCAAAGGACAGGCAGAAAAGCTGACAGGAAGGAGCAAAGGGTAGATGGTGAAAGGGTTCATGCACAGAGAAGAAATTGGCGGGGTGACACCCGAAGAACTGTGAGGGAGACTGATAGGCCACAGGCTCCTCCTGAGAGGCAAACTTCACCTGAGACATGGCGCAAGCCTGTGGAGCAGCAGCCAAAAGCATCTCCAGGTGCTGCTGGCATACGGTATGGTAGAGCAGCTTCAGCAGTTGAACTTGCACAAGCATTCTCGAAATCTGTATCAGATCCAAAAGTAAATGACAGTAGGTTTTCTGGTCAAAGGGGGCTGAACACAGGCAGCAGCAGGACACAAGTGCCTTTTTCACGGCTTGTTGGTCCTACATCAAGGCCTCAGATCAATGGTTATTAAATCTTTGGTGGATAATTGGGACTGGGAGGCACTATTGGATTCCTGCAAAGTGGACTGCCGACCACTTCATGGAGTGGCTGTACTTTTCACTATTTTCTCCTCATTCACAACAAACACGAGTGAGTGAGAAAATTAAAACGATTGCGATTGTGAGTTACTTAGAACTAGTTATGACAATACCAATTTACAATCACCATGTTTTATTTTGTTTTTATTTATTGCCCCGTATCATTTTTCGCCAAGAAACTAATTTTCTGTCTTTATGGTGGAGAAGGTGAAAGGGCTGTTGCCTAACTAAGACATTGTAGCATGATTAACACCATAAAATTGTTCGTTTTAGTTTCATCATGTAGCTATATCTTGGCCAATTTATGGACATCCTTATCACGGATTTATAGTTTCTAAACAATTCATCATGTATTTTATCTGCAAAGCAATTATTTCTATCAGTAAATCAATTAACTAATTGAGGTTTGCAATGTTGCGAGTTTCAGCTTCTCTTTATGGGTGTTCCTTTAATAATCCTACAACGGAAAATGAAATACAAAAGTGTACTTCTGTGTATATGGTTGTTGGGTAAGAGTTGGCAAATATGATTGGGTGAAACATGGTTGTGGAGAAGTTTGTTGGTGTCGTGGAGGGTGATTGGAAAGGCAGAGACGAACAATGTATTCGTTCTCCATGGGGATGCAATATGTTATGGGAACTGTCGGTGAGTATTGGATGAAGGGGTGCGAGAGAGGATTTGTAATGATAGGTGAAATGAGTAGTGTCGTCTATTTCTAGTTGGAAAAATTGTGTGAAGGTATGAGTAGGGTTTCCTAGGGTGGTATCCTCACTCAACAATAGTAGAAAAAGACTAGTAGAAAAAGACTAGAATTGCATTTGTGACCTGGAATTTTTTTTTGCATCACAATTGTAGCAGAGGCCAGCAGCTCTACGCTCTTGGAGTTGGGCGGATGTGAGTTTTTTTTGTGGGTATTTGAGGGGGTGTAATGGAGGGTGGTTGGGGAGGAAAAGAGGGAAGTGTTGGGGGTAATAAATGTGGGGAAGGTTGGGGTAAAAATGGCATAGGGCGTAAAGAAAGTTTGGAGTCCTGAAACTTAGATTCCAACAATCTTGCCAGGCCCATGGCTAGTGTTATAGAGCTGGGTTGGAGAACAACCATTTTCCTTTGTATTTTCGGAAGGAGACCGGAAATGAAACAATTTAGAATCATTTCAGGTGTAAGGCCAAAAATTTGATTGCACAGTTTTTCAAATACCTTTTGATATTCAGTGCCATTTTGTTGGAGTTTAAATAACTCAACCTGGTGGTTTACATAAATTGAGGGGCCAAAAGGCAACACCAAGACTCTACTAAAAGAAATCCAATCAGTGAGTTGGTGATTTTGATACATCCATTTGAACTAACTGAGGGCATCACCTCGCATATAGAAAGTAGCCATGCTTAACAGGAATCCCATGGAATGGTATAAAACTGAAAAAATTGATCTACTTGAAATAGCCAATCTAATGGGTCTGTACAATAAAAAAAAAAGTTGAATTTTAAGGGGACGTATAGGAGAAGAAATGATGGGGGGAAGGAATAGTGGTGTTAGTGGGGGTAGTAACGTTAGCTTGAGAAGTGTTTAATAGAGGTGGTGGAAGAGAGGTTGTAGCATCTATGGATAAATGGTCGATGGAAGAAGTGAGATCTAAAATAGGGGGAATGGTGTGGTGTTGAGCGAACAAGGCAATGAAGATGCTAGTGAGGGTATTGGTTAGGGTGTCTTGTTTAGATTCTAATGCTATTTGACGGGTTTCCATGGTTTGTTGTAGAACCAGGTAACGATTATCATAGTGTTTTTTGTTGGTATTGAATTGCGTTTGCAAAGTAGCTAATTTATCAATGATGGTCTGAAGTGTTTCTTCCAGATCTTTGGATGGTTTGGGAGGCATGAAGGTAGATTAATAAAAACACTAAGTTGTTACGCTGTTTTAGGGGAAGAAGAGTTAGGGCACCAAAATCTGAAAAGGAAGAAAAAGTCTAGAAAGATAAAATTAAATTAACTCTCTTGTCTTCTCTATTACATAGATTTGTTTTATAAAGACCACTAAAATTATTGTAAACCAATTCCTATAGGACAATTGTTTCCTCTACTAACAGAAAGATATAACCATAAAATATTCTCTTATATATAACCGCTAATACTTCTAGATGTAATCTTTAAACTTTGCGGGCTTTATTGTTTTTTCTGATGGGTTTTGAAGATGTGGACCTAGTATGAGTACTTTTGTGTATTTTGGTGTACAATGGAAACTCGTTTCCGTTGCATAGAATAAATGCAAAATGAAAAAAAGATGTCAATAGATGTAGATGTAGTTGTGGGGAGTATGCATAGAGTGCCTTTGTTTTTATTCTCATACAAGTATTTTAATGTGGTGCTTCCTTGTAAATTTTGATAAGAACACCGAATCATAGAAGTAATCATGAGTAGAAAAGTAAGAAGTAAAAGTCCTATTCACATATATTTATATGATAACATGATAATTGGACAATACTTCAAGCATAATATCTTGATTAACATGTCATCACTATTTCCTAACCTCTAAAACAAAACCAAAAGCGAAGTCCCTGGTTCTATTATCAATTAATTCATATCAATTTCATGAATTAATGTAACCCAAGTATTTGCTTTAAAGGAACAAATATTTTAATGAAGATAAGTTATTTTTACCTTGTTTTTCTTCTCTCAGTTCTCCCTTATGCCACTTAAAAATGGATTGCGTGAGTGCTCACAAAAATCTTCTTTTTTGTTAACCAAGGGTAGGCTTATGCCGTTCAATCTTGAACACCTAAAGTTGAACAAACAAGTTTCATTTTTATTTTATTTTGATGTTGATTGAAGTTCCTAAATTCCTTCCAAATTTGACATTTAAACAAATATCTTTTAAAACAAATAAAAAATATCAAGTAGTGCAAAACGTAATAAAAAAACAAATTCAAATTTAAAGAACAATTTATTAAAAACTACATTAAACTAAGTATAATTAAAGTTTAAAAACATAAAAAAATGCATCTAAAATACTGTAAAAAGTATGTATTGATGATAATTATCATAGAGTTTTTTTTATCAATTTGGTGTAATTTATTTTTAAAATTTATCACAATGAATAAATATTTTTACGAAAACAGTAAGTTGTGCTTAAGGTAACGGCTTTAAAATGAAAAAATCGTCCATCCAAACATAATTTTTGCTTTAGTTGTTTTTTTTATTGAAGTTGTCACAAACAATAAAAAGGGTAAATTTTCTATCTAGCACCCTTTTGTTTTTATTTCCCTATCTAACACCCTTTTATTTTTTATTTTCTTATCTAGCACCATTTCATAAATAAATAAATAATAAATTATTATTTTTTTAGATAATTTTAATTTTGAATGCATTAAAAAATAAATATTTTTAATGTTTAAAATAGTTAGAAATATAATTAATGAATAAAGAAATGATTTTTTACAAAATAAAAAAATAATAATAATAAATTTAAAATGTTTAGTTTAAAAATTATTTTTTTTAAGAATGAAGAAAATACAAAATTAAACTCTACAACAACATAAAAGTTGAATCTATAAACATAAATTAATATTTATTTTTATTATTGATGATGTAATCATGTTAATTTCAAGTAAAAAATACAGGACATAATTATAAAAAAACCAAGTTGAATAAGGACTGATATGGACATAAGAGAACAACATGCTCGAACAAAAAGATGTTCATATTGTCAAACACCAGGACACACATAGAGAACTTGTCCCAACATTACTGGATTGTGCATTTCTCGTCATTAATTATGTTTCATTTCACACAAATTATTTAATGTACCATTGAAAAAAGTATTAAATGAATGATCATCTTTAATTTATTTTCATTTTTATGATCAACATATACTTATTTAGTATTGCCTTATATATCATATATTTATCTTATTTAGATTTTTTTATATCTTTTATCTTTATCTTATTTTGTTTTGTCTTTATTTTATATCTTTTATGTTTTTAGTTATTATTATTTTTCTGTCATTCTTTATTTATTTTTTACTTTTGTTTTTATTTTATTGTTGTTGTTTTTATTTTCTAGACTTATTTATTTTTTCAATTTTTCTTCTCGTTTTTAAGCATTAAGTGTTACATTTGCATTATTATTTTTTTTTTGAATTTTGCATTTAGGGTAGACACTCCAATATTATTTGTGTGTCCACTATTAATTAATACTAATTGACTTTGTTTTTTTTTATAATTATGTCCTGTAATTTTTTACTTGAAATTAACATGATTACATCATCAATAATAATAATAATAAATATTAATTTATGTTTATAGATTCAACTTTTATGTTGTTGTAGGGTTTAATTTTTTATTTTCTTCATTCTTAAAAAAAATAATTTTAAACTAAACATTTTAAATTTTTTATTTTTTTATTTTTATTTTGTAAAAACTCATTTCTTTATTCATTAATTATATTTCTAACTATTTTAAAAATTAAAAATATTTATTTTTTAGTGCATTCAAAATTAAAACTATAAAAAAATAAAAAATATTTATTTATTTATTTATTTTTGAAATGGTGCTAGATGGGGAAATAAAAAATAAAAGGGTGCTAGATAAGGAAATAAAAATAAAAGGGTGCTAGATAGAGAAATAAAAAAACAAAAAGGTGCTAGTTAGGGAAATAAAAGTGTAAATAGTGCTAGATAGGAAATTTACCCACAATACAACTTCATTATTATATTCAAAATTATTTTTATAGAAGTCGTGCATAATGGCACAATTTTTTTTTCCAATTTCATTTTAAGAAATTGAATAAAAGTTGTGTATCACTTCTTAATTTTTAAAATAAAACTCATATAGCCATGCAAATTCTTTGACAAAGAAAGCAAAGAGAAAAAGTTCATTATCTTTAAGTTCTAAGGTATTCCCATAATCAAAGTTGTATCCATGACCCACATATTTGTAGATTGACATGCCTCTATCAACATTGACTCTTTAATTACCAAAATAATTAGTTACAATAGTAATTAAATTAAAGATATTTTAGAAACTACAAAAAAATATTTCTAAATTAGTTTCTATTATTATTAAATAATTTCTATATTGGTATATAATTAACAACCAAGGTTTTAACTACCAATTATTTAGTTTTTAAATTTGATAGCAAAAACATTGATTGCTAATTAGATACCAATTTAGAAATTATTTAACAATAATAAAAACTAATTTAGAAACCAATTTTTTTTTAAGTTTCTAAAATGGTCTCTAATTTAGTTACTATTGCAACTAATTATTTTGGTTTCTAAAAATTGGTTTCTATTTCATGATTTTCAACTAATTATTTTGACTTTTAAAAATTAGTTTCTATTTCATGATTTTCTTGTAGTGAGTTTTATAGGACCATAAAATTTTCTTATTCTTGACATCAATATGCATCTCATTTTATCAGCAGTGGATCCAGCAAAGACAACACCATTTGCAACACTAACAAGATCATAAGGAGTGTTGTTCCTAGGGCATGCTATTTAAATGAAGAAGGTGTCCATGCACATTTTGGATTTATCAAGAAAATCTCTCCCTTACTTCTTGACCATTATCCTACCATCAATGTATGTGATAAATATATGGAGTTTACTACTCACATTCTCTATATCAAGGGAAGAGAAGCCTTTATGCTTTAAAGTTGTATGTAGGTATCTCCATATATTTTCATCCAAATATCACTAGGGTTGGAAATAATGATTTAGTTTAAAGCGAGGTAAATTGACCTTTGAAAAAAAAATTTGAAATCAGAAATAGACTTTTTGAAAAACTTAATTAACAACAAGGAAATGTTAAGACGATGTTCTTTAATACAGGTTGATTTTCATTCAAATTTCAAAGGTAAGAATGGGAAGAAAAAGAGAAGAGTAAAAAATTTATACTAATTTGCTTTCACAAAAGAGTTACATCTACTTCAACGTTTTGCTAAAACCCCTAAAAAAATTAAGAAAGAATAAAATTAAGAACATTTAAATCTTGAAACACACAATCTTCTACCACTAGTGTGAACTCTGTTCATAAATACGTTTTTGATAGTCGTAGTTAAAAAATTATATAGACTTGAAAATTAAAAAATAAGAATATTACCACTTGACAACTTTCACATACAAATGGAAAAGAGAAAACTCAAGTGGTGATCTTCACGATGATTCATTCTCCAATGATTTTGAAGCATTAATGTAGTACTTGGAATTAAAATATTTTTCACTAGATTGATTAAAAAGTGACTTAGAAATCTCCCATTACAACATTCAACATTTAATCTACTAAAACAAGTTTAATATGTTAGAATATTCCACATCTAAAACAAGAGTTTTTTAATTTATTATTTTAATCCATTAAAGTTAATAAGGTTACTTCAACAAGGGACTTGTTCTTCTTCTCGTGCTTCTTGTGTTGATCAACCAAAGAAAGGTTACAAGCAATCGACTTTATCTCTTAGAGGTCGGAGTAGCTGATATCGATCCCTAAGGACGGATATCGATCCCTAAGGACGGATATCGATCCCACAAGAAACATTGAATTATCAAGTACAATAATCGCTAAATATAAAACAAAATAATTAAAAGTGTATTGAAAGTGGTTGGGTTGGCGATGATCAATAAGAAAACAGACAAAGATTTAGTTGTTTCAATTGGAAAAATAGGGATTAGGTTTCATCTCTCTCACTCTCATGTATTTTGATTAGCATGTCAATATTAAGTTCTTTAATTGAAATTGATGCCCGTATAAAAATCATTAAAAGTAAAACAACAATACCAATAATCAATCAAGAACTGACTATTAATATATAAGATATCACCTCAATACATAAGAGTTTGAGCAGATTACTCCCAATCCCAAATGGTAGAATTAGCCACGCATACTTCTATCACCTTCCATTCTCCCAATTGGTTTACAATTCACTCTATGGTGTTTTCCTCTCAATCTGGCACCCTAAGGTTGAGCCTCTAGCCCTCTATTTATCCTAGTTTTCTAGGGTTAGGTTGTTTATTGTGTCGCGCTAATGGGCTAAATG
>Ga0123342_1007519_pt1 | contig 14318 bp, 10 predicted proteins | sample Turbeawhitnodule_FD_89960 | JGI IMG/M metagenome (GOLD analysis project Ga0123342, IMG submission 89960) | Root nodule microbial communities of legume samples collected from Mexico - Turtle bean Mexico white nodule | ecosystem: Host-associated > Plants > Roots > Nodule | place: Mexico: Nepantla...
AATGGCAAAAGTAAGGGCTTTCAACCAGGTAGTACCTGATTTTGGAAAGCTGGCAACAAAAATATCATTGTCTTTTGCATCAAAATGTTTTTGAAACTTGTTCACTCCTTGAACAGAAACCGTTGGACACCAAAAGTCTTGAAATAGATGGAGATAGGGAGCTGCACCCAAACCACTCTCCTTGGGAAGGGAAAGGGTTAGGTCATTTTCTTCATTTGCTGGTTTGTCACTTGCGAAAGCCATTGGAGTAGCTTCAATATGAATGGTGAGTGAAGACTAGAATTGGATGAAAACATAGCTTAGCACGAGATAGCTTTTATAGAACTTATTAAATTAATTTCTAGATTTCCAGCTTTTTACTTGTATTAATTTCTAGATTTTCCAGTGTTTTCCGAGTTACTTTTTATTCTTCCATCCTCATATATTCATAATCACAAACAAATATTTATTAATTTTTTTAAAAAATGCGAATAATATTATAAAAAATCATGTATAAATATTTTAATTTTAAAATAACGTCAAGTAAAATAATAATTTAAATATCTTTTATAGAAAATACTTTTTTAAAAAACTTTTGAAATTAACTAACTTTAACTTTTTTTTTTTTTAAATAACTTTAACTTTTTATTGCCAGTACTGACACTTTATCGTGATTAGTGAACTTTGACTTTTGTGTCCATACAACATAATCAGCACTACGACAAAATGCTAACAACCCTAAGAAAAACTGACCACAAATGCAATGTTTATCTTAAAAACTCAAACAGCCATAAACTAAACTGTTTTGAAAATGCAACATAATGCTTTGTTTGGATTAGAGAGTGGAAAAGAGGGAGTGGATTTGAGATGATTTGAAGGGAAAGTGTAAAGAAAAATAGGATGTTTGGATTAAGGTAAATAGAGTGGAAAGTGTGGAGAAAGTTTATAAAAGTTTGTGAATGATGTGATAGATGTGACTGAAATTATATATTTTTTAATTCATAAAAATGTAAATTTACAAATTTATCTTTATATTTAAAAATGATTAAAAATTATTTTAATATATTTATTTATAAATTATAATTATTTTTAATTAAAATATTATTTAAATATTTATAATTATAAATATTTGATAAAAAAAATTATATTAAAAATAATATTATCATTTTATCTTTCCTTTTTTAATTAATATAATTATTATATAAATTTATTTTTTAATTATTAAAAAATATATTTATTTTTATTATTATTATAATATGATTAATTATTTTTTTATAATTTTGATTATATTTTTTATATTTAAATTTAAATTATATTTTAAATACAATAATAATAATTAAAGTTTAAAATAAAAAGGATAAAAAAGTAACTTAAGATTAATTAATTAAAAAACATAAAAATATACAACTTTCTTCGCAATATGTGAAGAAAGTTTTGGATGCAAAAATATTTTCGATTTCTGTGCACTTTTGTTTTTATTACGTGTATTCATTTGCATTTCATTGGGTACAGTATTTCCGTGCCTTTCTTTGCTTTCAAACAAACGGAGCCTAAATGAGTTAAAAAAGTGGTTGCAGACATATAATTGATAGGTGGGGTAAATGAGAAATAATGGACAACACCTACTATTACTGTGGGAACACCATGCTCACACACTCTATTTTTTTTGTTTTTATTGATAAAAAATGAATAAAATAAATAAAATATTTATAAAATGCTAACATTATAGATATATGTTTCTTTCAAATAAAAAAATACATCTTCTTCATGTACAAATCTGTCTGGTTAACACAGGCCATGGAACCTAGGCACTGGTGGTGTTTTTTTTTGCTGCAGCCACATGCGGGTTCTTAAAGTACCTGTGCTGGTTTTTGTGTGTGTTTTTTTGCTGCATAGATGCTGCTGTTTTGTTGCAGTTTTGGCTCTTTTTGATGCTTTTTTATGGAGCCTTGACAGTGATCAATAAAACAATTATTGTCAATCTTGTGGGATGAATCTGGGGCTCAAATCTCACCCAAAACTCAATAGACACAATGACGAACGTCTGATAAAAATTTCAGAGCAAAACACCCAAGAAGTAAGGCGTAGTAACTCCCAGATCAAGAGTGAAGAAAACTGGTTTTCCGAAAACAAAATGTCCTGGCTTTTCTTCCCCATATATTCTTTTTCTGATTCGTTTATGGACGTGCCTCCTTACTTGGGAGCAAACAACATATGAAAGTACTTGCGTGAGATTTTTCAGCGCAATACAGACGCAGAATAAAAATTGCAAAAAGTAGGTCGAAATTTCAAAAGTTTTGGTAAAGGATGCCTTGGTTTGCACGAAAATTTCAGAAAAAATCTCCCGAAATAGTTTTTTCCTGAAATTCCATGTGAGAATCTCCATTGAATTTGGGACAAAACGTGACAAATGTCAGGTTAAACAGATGAGTATTCACCCACGAAAAAAATCAAACAGTTTCACACACAAACAAACCTTCCTTTCAGCCCTGGCAATGATCAATAAAATATTTATTGTCAATCTTGTGGGACGAATCTGGGGTTCAAATTATATTCAAAACTCAATAGACACAGTGACGAACGTCTGGTAAAAATTTCAGACTAAAACACCCAAGGAGTAAGGCGTAGTAAGTCCTAGACCGAGAGTGAACAAAACTGGTTTTCCAAAAACAAAACGTTCTGGCTTTTCTTCACCGTATCTTCTTTTTGTGATACGTTTTTGGACGTGCCTCCTTACCTAGGTGCAAACACCCAATGAAAGTATTTGTGTAAGATTTTTCAGCGCCATACGGACACAAAATAAAAATTGCAGAAAGTATGGCGAAATTTTTCAAGTTTTGGTAGATGATAGCCTTGGTTTGCACAAAAATTTCTGAAAAATTCTCCCGAAATAGTTTTTCCTGGAATCCCACGTAAGAATCTCCACTGAATATGGGACAAAACGCGACAAATTTCATGTCAAACGAATGAGTATTCACCCACGAAAAAAATCAAACAGTTTCACACATAAACGAACCTTCCTTTCATCCCTAGCAGTGATCGATAAAATATTTATTGCCAATCTTGTGGGACGAATCTGGGGTTAAAATCATAGCCAAAACCCAATAGACACAGTGACGAACGTCTGGTAAAAATTTCAGACCAAAAACTGGTTTTCCGAAAACAAGACGAGCTGGCTCTTCTTCCCCCTATCTTAATTTTTGTGATTCGTTTATATATGTGCCTCCTTACCTGGGTGCAAGCAACATATGTAAGCACTTGCGTGAATGTTTTCAACGCAATAGGGACGCAGAATAAAAATTCCAGAAAGTAAGGCGGAATTTCACACAAATTTTGGTAGAAGATAGCCTTGGTTTGCACGAAAATTTCTGAAAAAATCTCCGAAATAGTTTTTTCCTGAAATTCCATGTAATAATCTCCACTAAATTTGGGACAAAAAGTAACAAATGTTAGGTCAAACAGATGAGTATTCACCCACGAAAAAAATCAAACAGTTTCACACACAGACAAAGCTTCCTTTCATCCCTGACAGTGATCAATAAAATATTTATTGCCCATCTTGTGGGATGAATATAGGGCTCAAATTTCAGCCAAAAATCAAAAGACACAGTGATGAACATCTGCAAATAATTTTAGACCAAAATACCAAAGGAGTAAGGCGTAGTAAGTCCCAGACCGAGAGTGAACAAAACTGATTTTCCGAATACAAAACGTCCTGGCTTTTCTTCTCCATATCTTTATTTTATGATTCGTTTATGAACGTGCCTCCTTACCTGGGTGAAAACACCATAAGAAAGTACTTGCATGAGATTTTTCAGCACAATACGGACGCATAAGAAAAATTGCAGAAAGTAAGGCGAAATTTCACAAGCTTTGGTAGAGGATAGCCTTGGTTTGCACGAAAATTTCTGAAAATTTTTCCCAAAATAGTTATTTTCTAATATTCCACGTAAGAATCTCCACAAAATTTGGGACAAAACGTGACAAATGTAAGCTCAAACGGATGAGTATTCACAAACGAAAAAAATCAAACAATTTCACACACAAACGAACCTTCCTTCCATCCCTGCCAATCATCAATAAAATATTTATTGCCAAACTTGTGGGACGAATCTGGGGCTCAAATCTCACCCAAAACTCAATAGACACAGGGACGAACGTCTGTTAAAATTTTTACACCAAAACACCCAAGGAGTAAGGCGTAGTAAGTCCCAGACCGAGAGTGAACAAAAAATTGTTTTTCGAAAACAAGACGAGTTGGCTATTTTTCCCCCTATCTTCTTTTTGTGATTCATTTATGAACGTACCTCCTTACCTGGGTGCAAGGTACATATGAAAGTACTTGCGTGAATGTTTTCAACGCAATAGGGACGCAAAATAAAAATTGCAGAAAGTAGGGCAGAATTTCACACAAATAGGGACGATAGCCTTCGTTTGCACGAAAATTTCTGAAAAATTCTCCCGAACTAGTTATTTCCTGAAATTCCACGTAAGAATCTCCACTGAATTTGGTGCAAAACGCGACAAATTTCCGGTCAAACGAATGAGTATTCACCCACGAAAAAAATCAAACAGTTTCACACACAAACGAACCTTCCTTTCAGCCTTGCCAGTGATCAATAAAATATTTATTGCCAATCTTGTGGGACGAATCTGACCTCAAATCTCAGCCAAAACTCAATAGCCACAGTGAAGAACGTCTGGTAAAAATATAAGAGCAAAACACCCCAGGAGTAAGGCGTAGTAAGTCCCAGACCGACAGTGAACAAAACTGGTTTTCCGAAAACAAAACGTCCTGACTTTTCTTACCTGTATCTTCTTTTTCTGATTCTTTTATGAATGTGCCTCCTTACCTGGGTGCAAATAACATATGAGAGTACTTGCGTGAGATTTTTCAGCACAATACGGACGAAAATAAAAATTGGAGAAAGTAGGGCGAAATGTCACACAAGTTTGGGTAGAGGATAGCCTTGGTTTGCACAAAAATTTCTGAAAATTCTACCAAAATATTTTTTCCTAAAATTCCAGGTAAGAATCTCCATTTAATTTGGGACAAAATACGTCAAATTTCAGGTCAAACGGATGAGTATTCACCCACGAAAAAAATCATACAATTTCACACACACACGAAGCTTCCTTTCAGCCCTGGCAGTGATCAATAAAATATTTATTGCCAATCTTGTGGGACGAATCTGAGGCTCAAATCTCAGCCAAAACACCCCAGGAGTAAGTCATAGTAAGTCCCATACCGAGAGTGAACAAAACTGGTCTTCCGAAAATAAAACGTGTTGCCTTTTCTTCACCGTATCTTCTTTTAGTGATTCGTTTTGGACGTGCCTTCTTACCTGGGTGCAAGCAACATATGAAAGTACTTGCGTGAATGTTTTCAACTCCATACGGATGCAAAATAAAAATTGCAGAAAGTTTTAATAGAGGATAGCCTTGGTTTGCATAAAATATTTATTGCCAATCTTGTGCGACATATCTGGGGCTCAAATCTCGCCCAAAACTCAATAGACACAGTGAAAAACGTCTGTTAAAAATTTCAGACCAAAACACCCAAGGAGTTAGGCGTAGTAAGTCCCAGACCAAGAGAGAACAAAACTGGTTTTCCGAAAAAAAAACGTGTTGGCCTTTCTTCCCCGTAACTTCTTTTAGTTATTCGTTTACGTACGTGCCTCCTTTCCTGGGTGCAAGCAACATATGAAAGTACTTGCGTCCATGTTTTCAACGCAATACGAACGCAGAATAAAAATTTCAAAAGTAGGGCGAAATTTCACACAAGTTTTGGTAGAGGATAACCTTGGTTTGCACAAAATATTCTGAAAAATTCTACCGAAGTAGTTTTTTCTTAAAATTCCACGAAAGTATCTCCAGTGATGTTGGGAAAAACTGCGAAAGATTTCATGTCAAACAGATGAGTATTCACCCACACAAAAAAATCAAACAGTTTCACAAACAAACAAACTTTCCTTCCAGCGAAATTTCACAAGTTTAGGTAGAGGATACCCTTGGTTTGCACGAATATTTCTGAAAAATTCTCTCAAAATACTTTTTTCGTGAACTTCCGAGTAAGAATCTCCATTGAATTTGGGACAAAACGCGACAAATTTCAAGTCAAAAGGATGAGTATTCACCCAAGTAAAAAATCAAACAGTTTAACACACAAACGAAGCTTCCTTTTTGCCTTGGCAGTGATCAATAAAATATTTATTGCCAATCTTGTGGGACGAACCTAGGGCTCAAATATCAGCCAAAACTCAATAGACACAGTGACGAACATCTGGTAAAAATTTCAGACCAAAACACCCTTGGAGTAAGGCGTAATAAATCCCACAGAGAGTGAACAAAACTGGTTTTTAGAAAACAAAACGTGCTGGCATTTCTTCCCCGTATATTCTTTTTGTGATTCGTTTATGCACGTGCCTCCTAACTTGGGTGAAGCAACATATGAAAGTACTTACGTCAATTTTTTCAGCGCAATACGGACACAAAATAAAAATTGCAGAATGTAGGGCGAAATATAAAAAAGTTTTGGTAGAGGATATCCTTGGTTTGCACGAAAATTTCTGAATAATTCTCCCAAAATAGTTTTTTTCGTGAAATTTCAGGTAAGAATCTCCATTGAATTTGGGACAAAATGCGATAAATTACAAGTGAAACGGATAAGTATTCACCCACGAAAAAAATCAAACAATTTCAGACTGAAACGAAGCTTCCTTTCAGCCCTGTCAGTGATCAATAAAATATTTATTGCCAATCTTGTGGGACGAATCTGGGCTCAAATCTCGTGCTAGCTTTTCTTCCTCGTATCGTCTTTTTGTGATTCGTTTATGCACGTGCTTCCTTATCTGGGTGCAAGCAACATATGAAAGTACTTGCGTGAATGTTTTCAACGCAATACGGACGCATAATAAAAATTGCAGAAAGTAGGGTGAAATTTCACAAATATTGGTAGACGATTTGCTTGTTTTGCTAAAAAATTTCTGAAAAATTCTCCAAAAGTAGTTTTTTCCTGCAATTCGAGGTAGGAATCTCCATTGAATTTGTGACACAACACGAAAAATTTCAGGTCAAACGGATGAGTATTTACCCACGAAAAAATCAAACAGTTTCACACACAAATGAAACTTCATTTGAGCCTCGGCAGTGATAAATAAAATATTTATTGCCAATCTTGTGGGACTAATCTGGGGTTCAAATCTCAGCCAAAACACAATAGACACAATGTTGAACGTCTGGTAAAAATTTCAGACCAAAACACCCAAGGTGTAAGACATAGTAAGTCCTAAACCAAGAGTGAACAAAATTGGTTTTCTGAAAACAAGAAGTGATGGCTTTTCTACCCCGTATCTACTTTTTGTGATTCGTTTATGGACGTGCCTCCTTACCTGGTGCAAGCAACATATGAAAGTACTTGCGTGAATGTTTTCAACGCAATACGGACGCAGAATAAAAACTGCAGAAATTAGGGCGAAATTTCACAAGTGTTGGTAGAGGATTGCAATAATTTGCACGAAAATTTCTGAAAAATTCTCCCGAAATACAAACACAGAATAAAAATTGCAGAATGTAGGGCGAATTTCACAAGTTTTGGAATAGGAAAGCCTTAGTTTGCAAGAAAATTTCTGAAAAATTCTACCGAAATAGTTTTTTCCCTAAAATTCCACATATGAATATTCAGTGATTTTGGGACAAAACGCGACAAATTTCAGGTCAAACGGATGAGTATTCACCCACGAAAAAAAATCAAACAGTTTCGCACACAAACAGACCTTCCTTTCAGCCCTGACAGTGATCAATAAAATATTTATTGTCAATCTTGTGGGACGAATCCGGGACTCAAATCTCAACCAAAACTCAATAGAATCAATGACGAACGTCAGGTAAAAAATTCATACCAAACCACCCAAGGAGTAAGGCGTTGTAAATCCTAGACCGAGAGTGAACAAAACTGGTTTTCTGAAAACAAGACGTGTTATCTTTTCTTCTTCGTATCTTCTTTTAGTGATTCGTTTATGGGCATGCCTCCTTACCTGCGTACAAGCAACATATGAAAGTACTTGCGTGAATGTTTTCAACACGATACGGACGCAGAATAAAAATTGCAGAAAGTATGGCGAAATTTCACAAGTTTTGGTAGAGGATGTCTTGGTTTGCACGAAATTTTTTGAAAAATTCTCCCGAAATAGTTTTTTCCTGAAATTCCAGGTAAGAATATCCATTGAATATGGGACAAAACGAGACAAATTTCTGGTCAAAAGGATGAGTATTCACCCACGAAAAAAATCAAACAGTTTCACACACAAACAGACATTCCTTTTAGCCCTGGCAGTGATCAATAAAATATTTATTGCCAATCTTGTGGGACGAATCTGAGACTCAAATCTATGCAAAAACTCAATAGAATCAATGACGAACGTCTGGTAAAAATTTCATACCAAACCACCCAAGGAGTAAGGCATAGTAATTCCCAGACCGAGAGTGAACTAAACTGGTTTTCCGAAAACAAGACGTGCTGGCTTTTCTTCTGCGTATCTTCTTTTTGTGATCCGTTTATGGACGTGCCTCCTTACCTGGGTGAAAGCAACATATGAAAGTACTTGCGTGCTTGTTTTCAACGCAATACAGACACAGAATAAAAATTGCACAAAGTAGGGCAAAATAGTGATAGAGATCAAATAAGAGAGGATTTTACTAATGGAGGAAGAGGCCATCCTCCCAAACTTTTAAAGTTCTTCCTTCCAGTCTTCTAAAAAATTAAAGAAGAATTAAAATAAAGAGAGGACCAAGCCTAAAGCCAAAAGAATACTACAAGCATTTAAGAATGGGCTTCAATTAATATCTCTCTTTATAATTTCTTTTGTATAAATTTATAAATAATATAGAATAGTGTTTAGGAAGGTGCTAAAGAGGGAAACCTAAATATACCTCTTGTGTAAAGCATCTTTAGGCGTTAGATTTAGGAAAAGTCTAGAAGGTGTCCCTTCACTCTCCATTTTAGGCGCTAGAAGTGGAAGAGTGTAGGCAACCCTTGATAGCTTCCCTTGTAAGCTTCTCTGTAACTCATGACCTGTCCTTACTCCTATAAAAGCAGGGCTTGAGTCTTTGAAATGATAAGATTGATATTTTGAGTAAAGAACCTCTCCCAAATTGGTGAGTGATTGAGTGAGACTTGTCTTCTCCTCTTCTAGTCTTATCTTGAGAGCATTTTTGGAACCTCAAGTGGCGACATCTACACTCATCTTGAAGCCTTTCATCCTCAAGTGGTCATCTCCAAGATCTCCAACCACATAAGTTCCCTATTTCATTTCATCTTCTTCATCCATTTTCATTTCAAAACAAATCCTAAAACATGTTTTAATGTTTCTAGTCATTTTAATCAGTTCATTTGCATCTTAGCTTGTTTTTGTTCGGTTCATTTGATTCCTTGCTTGTTTTAATTGGTTCATTTGATTCCTAGCTTGTTTTGTTCGGTTCATTTGATTCCTAGCTTGTTTTAATAGGTTCATTTGATTCCTAGCTTGTTTCAATCGATTCATTTGCTTCCTAGCTTGTTTTAATTGGTTCATTTTCCATAATATGGGTTTCTATATGAATTTGGCTTGGTTACTCGTGATTTGGTGAGTTCTTAAATGTTAAGAACATTGATCCAATTCTTAGAAAGTGCCTAATCATATTCCAACTCAAGTTGAATCCATAACATGTCCATATAATATCTCTTTCATGTTATTGGAATAACATCAAATAGTTAATTCCTAAACTTCCACGTAAGAATCTCCATTGAATTTGGGATTAAACGCTACAAATTTAGGGTCAAATGGATGAGTATTCAACCACGAAAAAAATCAAACAATTTCACACACAAACGAACCTTCCTTTCAGCCCTGGCAGTGATCAATAAAATATTTATTGACAATCTTGTGGGACGAATCTGGGGCTCAAATCTCATCCAAAACTCAATAGACACGTGATGAACCTTTGGTAAAAATTTCATACCAAAACAACCAAGGAGTAAGGCGTAGTAAGTCCAAGACCGAGAGTGAACAAAATTGGTTTTCCGAAAACAGGACGTCATGGCTTTTTATCCCCGTACCTTTTTGTAATTCGTTTATGGACGTGCCTCCTTACCTAGGTGCAAGCAACATATGAAAGTAGTTGCGTGAATTTTTTCTGTGCAATACTAACCCAGAATAAAAGTTGCAAAAAGTATGGCGAAATTTCACAAGTTTTGGTAGAGGATAGCCTTGGTTTGCACGGAAATTTCAGAAAAATTATCCCAAAATAGTTATTTCCTGACATTCTAGGTAAGAATCTCCACTGAATTTGGGACAAAACGCGACAAATTTAAGGTCAAAAAGATGAGTATTCGCCCACGAAAAAAATCAAACAGTTTCACACACAAACGAACCTTCCTTTAAGCCTAGGTAGTGATCAATAAAATATTTATTGTCAATCTTGTGGGATGAATCTGGGGCTAAAATCTCAGCCAAAACTCAATTGACACTGTGACGAACGTCTGGTAAAAATTACAGATCAAAACACCCAAGGAGTATGGCGTAGTAAGTCCCAGACCGAGAGTGAACAAAACTAGTTTTCCTAAAACAAGACTAGGTGGCTTTTCTTTCCTGTATCTTCATTTTGTGATTCGTTTATGGACGTGCCTCCTTACCGGAGTGCAAACAACATATGAAAGTACTTGCGTGAATTTTTTCAGCGCAATACAGACGCAGAATAAAAATTGCAGAAAGTAGGGCGAAATTTCATGTTTTGCAGAGGATAGCCTTGGTTTGCAAGAAATTTTCTGAAAAATTCCCCCGAAATAATTTTTTCCATAAATTTTAGGTAAGATTCACCACTGAAATTGGGACAAAACGAGACAAATTTCAGGTCAAACGGATGAGTCTTCTCTCACGAAAAAGATCAAACAGTTTCACACACAAGCGAACCTTCTTTTCTTCCCTGGCAGTGATTAATAAAATATTTATTTCCAATCTTGTGGGACGAATCTGGGGCTCATATCTCAGCCAAAACTCAATAGACACAGTGAGGAACGTCTGGTAAAAATTTCACACCAAAACACCCAAGGAGTAAAGCGTAGTATGTCCCAGACCGAGAGTGAACAAAACTGGTTTTATGAAAACAAGACGAGCTGGCTTTTCTTCCCCGTATCTTCTTTTTGTGATTTGTTTATGGACGTGCCTCCTTACTTGGGTGCAAAAAACATATGAAAGTACTTGGGTGAATTTTTTCAGCACAATACGGATGAAGAATAAAAATTGTAGAAAGTAGGGCGAAATTTCAAGTTTTGGCAGAGGATAGCCTCGGTTTGCAAGAAAATTTCTGAAAAATTCTCCCGAAATAGTTTTTTTTCTTGAAATTCCAGGTAAGAATCTCCACTTAATTTGCATCAAATTCCAGCATTTGTCTAGCTGGCTTGGAGCCAAACATTGCGAAGCTACTCACCTCTGATGCTGGAAAGTAAAAGAGCCCATGCTCGGTTTGTGCCCTTCAAGAAGATGCCATAGTAGACCTGACTTTTGGCTGATGGCAGTTGGTTCGGTGGTAATGTTGTGCCAGGTGAATTTTTTGATGCAGAATTTAACTGAAGGATGGTGTGGCTGCCACCATTCCTTTAGTTCCTCGTCATGATGGTGCACCTGTTAATTTTTAATCTCTGTGGTCGAGATATGCTCGTCATTCATCCTATATGCTTGAGGCTTGGGTGAAGATACTCTAATCCAATCCTCACACAACTAGTTCCAAATCACGTATTGTAGCGGTGTCTTTTCTGCAATATTGTATAAATATCCAGATTTGTTCACTTCCAAATTCTTCATCGTCTCAAAGTTACATAGTTTGATTATGTTTTCAATCACTATGTTACTCACTCCTCCTTGAGTGATGGTAGAGTCCAAGAACTCGGCAATTCTTTTCACATGAAAAACTGTATCCTCTTTAAGATCTTCATATTTTAAGAATAAAACTTTGTTTGGTCTAGTTATGCTCTACTTCCAGTAACCTAACATATAACTCCACCATGAACCAAACGCCGTTATCCCATTGCAATACTTTTCAAATACTTCTTCGAAAGTTAAGTCAGATGAAGAAGACTTTTTCACGTTAGTAAAGAACTCCCATGCGGAAACAAAAATATCAAATAGATTTCTACATATATAAATGATCTTGCAATTGGATTTTGTGATGGATTCAGGTAATGAAGGAAAAGGTAAGTGGGTACCAAGAAGTCTTGGCTCACTCATATTTGAGAGGGAAAGAATTTGGTCATGCAAATCATGAGACAAGATAGATTCAAGGAAGAAGACAAGTTCATGAGGATTGGAAGAAAGTAATGGATGATGGTCGAAAGAGGAAAAACGTTGATGATTTACAATGGCAAAAGCAAGAGCTTTCAACCATGTAGTACCTGATTTTGGAAAGTTGGCAACAAAAAAATCATTATCTTTTGAGTGAAAATGTTTCATAAAGTTGTTCATTCCTTGAATAAAATGTGTTGGGCACCAAAAATGTTGAAATAGATGGAGATAGGTAGCTGCACCCAAACCACTCTCCTTGGGAAGGGAAAGGGTTAGGTCATTTTCTTCATTTGCTGGTTGTCACTTGCGAAAGCCGTTGGAGTAATATGAATGGTGAGTGAAGACTAGAATTGGAAGATAACATAGCTAAGCAAAAGATAGCTTTTATACAACTTTTTAAAATAATTTATAGATTTCCAGTTTTTTACTTGTAATAATTGTAGTATTTAGTTTGTTCAGAGTTACTTTTTCTCGTGGTTTATTAAGAAATAAATAATATTTTTAGCCGAAGCTGTAGTGAATTTAATTGAGACATTCAAACTTTCTCTCTGTAAAAAGAAACTGACTACGATGTTTTTTTTCAATCTCTTACACTTCAGTAAAGTCTATTTCGAGTTTTTGTGTTTTAAAAATTCATTTTTGACCCATTAATTTAAAAAAAAGAGTTAATTTCTGATTAAATAAAGAATTAGCTTTTTTAGGGATGACTTGTCTTCTTCCACCCTCGATTGGTAGCTGCCACCCTCCCTATATTCATAATCATAAACAAATATTTAATAAATAATTAAAAACAAAAAATGCCAAAAACTATACTGTTTTGAAAATGCAAATTGAATGTTGTCCAAAAATTAGATAAAAAAAGGGGTGGGAGCATATAACTGACAGGTGGGTAAATGACCAATAATGAAGAAGACAAGCTACTCATCAAGATAATGCTAAGAGAGTTTTAACAGGTGATGTCTAAGAGGAGTTTTGGAGGATTAAGCCTCAACTATCAGTGCAATTTACAACATATGGAGGGTGTTAGAGGATAAAATCGTGTCTAAACACAATTTGGTGAAAAGGCGGATAAGCGTAGAAAGTACTGTCTATAGTATGTGTGGGGAGGGCGAGGAAGCCACGTCTCATCTTTTGTATACGTGCATAGTTGTTTGGCTTGTCTGATTTAAGTGTTACGAGTGGGTGGGTCTGGGATCGTTAGTACATTAGGACCCGAAAATGCATTTCTCACAGTTTAGGTTGATTGAGGAAAGTGTAGTTGTTAATCGGATCTGGTTGTGTGTGTGGATAACAATTATAGGAGACTTGTGGAAGCATAAAAATAAGAAGATCTCCAAGAACGAGCACATAGACCACTCGAAGATCTTCTCGATGGTGCAGTTGAAGGTTTGGTCATGGTGACATCGAATGTATGCTTAGCATGTTTTTCTTACGTTGATTAGTGTCTTGAACCTTTGGTTTGTATGAGGTAGGGAACAACAGTTTTGCTTATGGGTAGAGCATGTTACCGATTTGAATTGTCTACACCTTTTGTATAAGGGTTGAGGTAAAGCCCATTGTTGTGTTGTATTTGCTCAGACTTGAGAGCTAGGAAATTTTCTGGTGAACTCCTTCAGCAGATCTTGGTGGTCCTTGAAAATGACAGCAAGCTAGAGAAAAGAGAGAACACATTCAAGAGATTCACTTCTCAAGGATGGATAACTAGCCAAATCTGGGTATTTTCACTAACATATTTCTTTGTTGCAAAAGTAGGACATCAAAACATATTTCTTCATAATGGAGAAGAGAAATGGAGGACAGGGAGGCGCTGATTCTAATCGAAATAAACAAAACAGTTCAAACGATTTCACGACTTTCTTCTTTGCAAACTTTCCGAATGGTTATGGGGAGCTGGATATAGTCAGAATCTTTAAAAGATGGGCTAGGGTTAAAGAGGTATTTATTTCAAGGAGAGTGAATAAATGGGGGAGGAGGTTTGGGTTCGTTAGATTTTTTGAAGTAAGGAATGTCAGGAGGTTGGAG
>Ga0123342_1007520_pt1 | contig 14317 bp, 9 predicted proteins | sample Turbeawhitnodule_FD_89960 | JGI IMG/M metagenome (GOLD analysis project Ga0123342, IMG submission 89960) | Root nodule microbial communities of legume samples collected from Mexico - Turtle bean Mexico white nodule | ecosystem: Host-associated > Plants > Roots > Nodule | place: Mexico: Nepantla...
CAAAGAATTAGTTGCTTCAAGTTGGAAAAATAGGGATTAGGTTTCATCTCTCTCACTCTCATGTATTTTGATTAGCATGTCAATATTAAGTTCTTTGATTGAAATTGATGTCCGTAGAAAATTTATTTATATCGATATCTCACATATAAAATTCTTAAGAATGTTTCCTAAATATCAATTTCTCGCATATTTATAAAAATAACTTAGAATCACACTCGAACGTTAATGGCAATTAACATTTCAAGTCTATTTTTAGCACTCAAATATGTTAAGCATTGTTGTTTAGGTCAGAACCCTAAAAATACCTTTCAGTCAGATTTAAGATTATCAATTTGTCACAAAAATTTAGAAGTAAAACAATAATACCAATAATCAATCAAGAAGAAAATATTATATCATATAAAATATCACCTCAATACATAAGAGTTCGAGCAGATTACTCCCAATCCCAAAGGGTAGAATTAGTCACGCATACTTCTAGCACCTTCCATTCTCCCAATTGGGTTACAATTCATTCAATGGTGTTTTCCTCTCAATCTTGCACACTAGGGTTGGCCCTCTATCCTCCTATTTATCCTAATTTTCTAGGGTTAGGTCGCTTCTTGTGTTGCACTGATGGGCTAAGTGATAAAACATAAAAAAGCCTAATCTGTCTGACGCATTCTCGCTTGAGCGAGAAAGGCGTCGATTTCCGAAAACTATTCTGGAGCATTCTTGCTTGAGCAAGAATCTCCTGTTGCAAAATTGGCTTTTTCGGCACTTTCTCCATTCTGGGACCTTCCAGCTTTATCTTTTTAGCTCAAATAATTTCTCTTTAATCCAAATCTCCAATCTTTCCTAGAAACTTGCAATTAACATCAAATTTGGGAATAAAATACTCTTATTCAAAAATAAAGATCATAAAAAATGTAAAAAGGTATAAATACATAAAATAAGGATTATTTTATATGTAAATTAGCAATAAATCCTCATAAGTGCCTATATTTTAATATGAAATATTACTGAAATTAGACATTTATCAATTCCGTGTTCCATTCATCATAGTGTGTGTTTTTCTTTTGGTCTTTTAAAGAGAACCTTCACACTTACTTAACCATTTGGTTAAGTTCGTTTCCAGCGACAATCTTCACTCAATTTCACCTTATCTTACTAATCACAATCTTAATCCAAGTGAAAACCATAAAAACATGTGTAATAGCAAATCAACTCACATCACCCCCTCATGTCAAGACTACATACTCGTGTGTGGGACTATATATTATGGGTGGTCCGATAACGACCCGATAGCGGGTGACTTGATAAGTCCAACAAAATATCACTATGATATGTTCTAAATGACTTTAATACCACATTAAGAAGTGGACTTTAAGCCCAACTCAACGTTATAAAATCGACTTAAAAGGTGAGGTTTGCACCAACTTATTGAACTATCATATTACCCCTGCACTAACTTATGGAACTTTGTTTGGCTCTAAAACCAGCTTAAACACTAAAAGATAGTTTAAGCCCTGCTACTACGTATTCTTTGTGATCCCTACCTCTGTAATGTGACCACTTAGAACATATACTAGCTTACATATTTCTAGAGATGCATGCAAAAGCTTACAACTTAAACACTTAAATTGTAAGGAAAATTACACCATATTAACCTCATAGTATGCCTATTAAATAACAAACCATGTGCCTGACGTAGTTCCATTTCTATGTAGTTTTCCAGAGTTACATAAAACCAACAAACTGCATCCCTTCTCTTTTATATTGCGTTCAAATTCTGTGTTGTGACACCCAATCTTAAAAGGCTACTATAATGTGGATCATCTACTCCTAATGTGATGTGAGTTGATTTTAGGATTGCACATTTTAATTGGTTGCTCTTGTTTATGATTTTGAGATTAGCAATTTATGGTGAGAATCCTAAGAAGATTCCCACTGGACACGAACTTAACCAAGTGGTTAACTAAGTGTGAAGGTTCACTTCAGAAGGGCAAAGAGAAAAACACAAGGATAAGGTGATTATGATGCAAGGGGCGAAAAATAAGGACAATGGAAGTAAAGGATGGATGAAGATGATCAAAAGAAAATGACACAAAAAAGAACACAAATGATTAACATAATTGGCACAAGGAAGGATGGAAAAGAGATGAGATGAGATGAGATGAAGGACGCTTATGGTGAAGAATGATGAAGATGATCACGCCACTTGGAGGGTGGGAAACTCCAAGATAAGTGAAGGAAGAGCCACAACTTGAAATGCTCACACACTCAAGATAAGACCCAAAACATTTAGGAGACAAAGCTCACAAATCACTCAAGTAGAGTTTCTTTACTATATTCAAAATCTAGGTGAAAATACATGAGGCATGGCACCCTATTTATAGGAAGGAGTGCCTTGGTAGGCAAGATGGGTGAAGGGTACACTGGTGCAAAAAGGCAAAACGAGTGCGGCTATTTTACATTTATAAGGGCGACTATATAGCCGCACTTGATCTGCACGTATTCTTAAATCGAAGATTTACAAGTGCGGCTATTTAGCCGCATTTATAAATGTGATTTATAAATGAGATTATGGTAAATAGCCGCATTCTTATTTAATTTAAAAATAAATAAAACCATAAACCCTAAGGCAGCAATGGTGGCGACAGCAACGCCGGAGCAAAAACAACATAGCAAAAACTCAAACAACAAGCAATGAAGCAGTGGTGACCTTCGCTAATATAAGAAAACAAATAGATAAGAGAAATGAAAAAAAAAATAGACTAATGGTGAAGAAGAAAGAGAACTCGAAATGAACTTACAATGACACAAAGAAGAAAATGAAGGCTCACAGAAAATGAGAGGAAGCACGAGAGCATAAACAAAAGAGAAAATGAAGCGCCAGAGAACCTTTCGCCAATGCAAGAAAACAAACAAATAAGTGAAACAAAAAAAAATTATAAATCGTTGGTGAAGAAGAAAGAGAGCGGATCGAAATTAACTTACAATGGTACGAGAACACAATGAAACTCGCAGAAGAAAAGAGGAACACCAGAGTAGAAACAGAGTACACCCCCTTTTATGCTATGTGAACCTACTCTAGCCTATTTTTCTATTTAGACCCCAAAAGTGAGCCTAAATTATTTACAAACATGTTTTTATCTTTTAAGAAGACCAGAAGAAAGAACATTTGATGTTTTGGTCTATGCCCAGTTCTTCTTCTGTTGAGGTCCGTCTGATATTTGGTAGGGCCTTAACTTGATTGTTGAGATGACTGCTCACATTGTGAATTGTCTCTTGAGTGTGGTTATCTTCTTGGCTACTTGGATTGTATCACAATGTGAAAAGAAAAAAAAAATCACTAGAAAAGGCTAGCTGCAAGTTTGCTATTTGTGGCTTCCGTGTGTGAATCAGGTTTCCATGTTTCAGATTTAACATGTTGAAAGTAGATATTAGATTTCCATTTCCAGCCTTCCAGTGTCTAGTAGTAGCTTGTGGATATGTTTTTTCATTCCAACTCCTTAAAGTTTGCAACAAGGAGCAACGACATATCTTTGTGCAACATCAAGTCATACTAATTTTACTGCCTTGACAATCATAGATATAAATAGTTTTCTGACTTAAAACCAAGTAATTAATCAGAGACAGAGATGAGGCCTTGTTTACCCATTCCTTAGAGTTCTTACAAGGATGGTTACATAGATTTGAGACACATAATGGGACAGATGCACTAGTCAGAGAAGGAGAAATTCACATTTCTTTACTTATGTTTAATCCATAACCATACTTTTCATTACACCAGAGACCAAAATTCATCCATGTCAAGATTTTGTTGCCTAAAGATTATATTTATTCCTATGTTTCCATATTTTCCCAACTATTGCTAACTAGAGTCCCTTCTAGACAATGTTCTACTTTACATTTAGGAACAATAAGATAAAAGTGTTTGTAAGTTTGTTTATCTGATTATGATGTATCGAAGTTAGATTCACCCACCTATCACATATTCTCCTCACGGAACTTGTTAATTTTCAATTTAGGAATATAAGGTCTTCATTACAAAACACACACCTAGTGTTATTGACTTGCACACACAGTTACTGTGTTCCCATATATGTGTCATACTATTGCAATCAACATGTCCTTCCAAAGCATGTTTTGCTTATTGTTTAACTCATGTAAATAAAATTGCTCAAAATGATTAAAGAGATTATTGTGTTGGACATCCCTATAGCCTACCCACCTAAGACAAGAATTCTAGAGGGCCAAAACAATATTACAATTCATAAATAAGTGTTTCACAGTTTCAGTTTCTACTTCTTGTGAACAAAGTGGACACATAATGCTAATTAAATTAACCCCTTTAAATCGACACACAAAATTCATATATTTCAACTTGAGTACTTAAGATTATGAGTGACGAAAGGAAACAGCAGACCAAGAGTGTTAATGATAATGTTTTTTTTTTTTGATCAGCAATGAATATATAAAATTAAAGGGATACTTCAGGGGTATCCCAACCCTTTACAATAACCAGAAGTGAACTTCCTATCATCCACAAAAGAAACTCTCCTTTATGGTTGGAGCTGAACAACCTTAAAGTGAGAAGACCATACCCAAAAAATAACCAACAGGTTACCTCAAAGCAACATTCAACTTTACCGAACCACCCATAGCCGAGGCCACCTACATTCACCTCGCCGAGTGACGATTTACCCATGCACATTGCACATATGGAGGCGTCGCTTCCTCGACCGGCGATCTTGTTGACCTTTGCATAACTTCAACGACCACCGACTACACACGCATGGAGATCGCCGTTACATCGACAGGCGATCATGTTGACCTGTGGAGAACGCCGCTTCATCAACCAGCGATCATGTTGACCTTTGCATACCTTCGGCGACCGCCGACTACGCACGCATGGAGATGTTCATTTCATCGACCAGCGATCCTGTTAACCTAACTTCGACGACCACCGACTACGCACACATGGAGATCATCGTTTCATAGACCGGCGATCATGTTGACCTTATATAACTTCGGCGACTACCCCCTACACATATGGAGAACGCCGCTTCATCGATCGGCAATCGTGTTGACCTATGGAGAACGCCGCTTCATCGCTTCATCGACCGGCGATCATGTTGACCTTATATAACTTCGGCGACTACCGCCTACACATATGGAGAATGCCGCTTCATTGATCGGCGATCGTGTTGACCTATGGAGAACGCCGCTTCATCGACCGGCGATCATGTTCACCTTATATAACTTCGGCGACTACCGCCTACACATATGGAGAACGTCGCTTCATCGATCGGCGATCGTGTTGACCTATGGAGAACGCCACTTTATCGACCGGCGATCATGTTGACCTTGTATAACTTCGGCGACCACCGACTTACCCGGTCTCAGCTCGAAGCAGCACCTTCCTCGGACCTCAACTCATTCTGCCAGCAAGATCTCCCTTTCCTTTCTCTATTCCGCCACCAGCCAGCAAGCTTTAAACCTTCCACTGCAGCACAGAAACTGTTAATGATAATGTTATAAGTATTATTGTGAACTTTTAAAACTTCATTAGATTGGATAACAATTAGACTAAATCTAACTGGACATGTTACACTTTACATGAGATCAGTTACTTTATGTGGCGTGACTGGGTCATGAGGGTTGTTATAAACTTTTTCATGAGGGTGTTTAATTTCCTATTAAAGAAAAAACACGAGATGTATTCTTATTTAAAAACAAACATTTTGCCAATTACGGATATTCTTTAGAATAACTAATTACACATATTTTAAGAATTAAATATAGATAAATATGCCTCGTGCGATTTTATAATTAATTTCCTATGTTATTAAGCATGACTATAGTAATAATGATATATATATATATATATATATATATAATTTTGAGTAACGAAAATTTTGAAATAATTTAAAAGAATTTAAAAGTTAATATACAATTTTAAGAAGTTAAAGTATAATTTGGAAGAAACTTGCCCCTTTGTCTCCTTAAAACAGAGCATAAAAGATCTGTCTATATGCATTCAAATTTCAAATCACGAACGTAGGTTGGATTTGATGTTAAATTCAACTTGTGAACTCAAGTAAGGAAAAATGTTTCTTTGAAACTTTTTTAAATTCACTTAGCAACCCACTTTAATAATATATTAAAATTTTAAATTAAAAAATAAAGTAAATATTGTTATGATATTATTATTTAAGAATGTTAAAGCGAGTGTTTTTTTATTATTTGGTAGGTGTTAAAGCATCTCAAGTAAAACATCTCAAAATAAAATAATGTACAGAAATATAGCCAATCAAACTTATAATTTGTTTGTACATTTTATGTGTGTACTTCCAATTGATTTATAAATAAAACAAGTATCTAAAGCTGAATTAGAAAATTTACACATTCAACTTATTGATTTATTCAATTAACTTATAAATCAAATTTCAGATTCATTGAGGTGATTGAATTCTCTACAGTGCAAAAGATGGCAAAATTAATAAAAGTTCTGAATTATTTAAAAAAAAAAAATAATTTACATTCTAAAATTCAAACTTTATTAAATCTAAGGAGAATTAGCTGATTATTTTTTATATCACCATAACAGTATAGAGGAACCAGCAACGGTTATTTTAGGCACCTTGGCCCCTGATTTTCTCCAATTATATTAATTTAAATAGTTATTTTTATTTATAGCTTAAATACTATATATTATGTCATTGTTATTTATTTTAATAAATATATTTTTTTTATTGATTTGTTATAAAAGAAAAGTTTTATTGATACTATAAACAGTAAAAAAGCATACATTTGACTCTGTGAAGTGCTCAAAGCATGATTTCCGTAATATATAGCATCCTTCTTATAAAAATAGTTGTCGTTTTTCTATTTTGAATTTCTGTTTCTATTTGAATGGATCAAAATTAGTGAACGACGACATCTCCCGTAACGACCAGATAAATATAGTGGCATGCATGCCAAGTTTAGGAAATTAGGAGTAATTCACGATCTGGTGGACAAAAATGGATTCATCCTCTACCTTTGGTTTACCAACACAACAATATATAAATACCCTTCTCGCTCCCCTAAATCATCAAGCAGCACTGCCCAAGGGCTTTGAGAAAACCACTGTCCCGAGGGTACACGACCTATAGCAGGGAAAACAAAAAAAAAAGAAGAAAAACACAAACCCTAAAAAGGGTAAAGGAAAAAAACGAAAAAAAAAGTTTCATATAATAATCTTAAGCTGTTAGGGATGGCAGGTGGTGGATTCGACAGCGTTCATGAGAAGAAGAAGAGGCTCGCAATTCTCACCGTCTCCTCCGTCCTCCTTGTGGCGATGGTTGCCGCGGTAGCCGTTGGCATAAGAGACAACGAAGAGATGGCCGAGGAAGGAGGCGACAGCGGCATCGTGAAAAATCAGAGGAACGTGAAAGTGATATGTCAATCCGCCGAATACAAAGAAACCTGCCAGAAGAGTCTTGAAAAGGCTTCCGATGAAAACAGTGACCTGAAGCAGCTTATCATTACCGCCTTCAACGCCACCGCCGAGGAGATTCACAGCAAAATTAAAAACTCAACGCTCTTCCAGGAGTTGGCCACCGACAACATGACCAAACAGGCCATGGAAATTTGTCAGGAAGTTCTCGGTTACGCTGTGGATGATATAAACAAATCCTCCGCCACCTTGGAGAAGTTTGACCTAAGCATGTTGAACGAGTACGCCTATGACCTCAAGGTTTGGATCGCGGGTACCCTTGCCCACCAGCAAACATGCTTGGACGGGTTCAATCACACCACTACCGAGGCTGGGAAGACTATGACTAGGGTTCTCAACGCGTCACTGGAGATGAGCCACAACGCGTTGGACATAGTGAACGGTGCGTCAGCTCTCTTCAAGGGTCTTAACTTCACCTCCTTCGCCGCCAGCAACAGGAAGCTTCTCTCGGAAGAGCCTTTGGTTGATGGGTTGGTTGATGGGTTCCCTTCGTGGGTGACTGAAGGGCAGAGGAAGATTCTGGAAGATGCTAATCCCAAACCCGACGTGGTGGTGGCTCTGGATGGGAGTGGACAGGTGACGAAAATCCACGAAGCTCTCAAACTGGTGCCTAAGAATAACAAGAAGCCTTTTGTTATTTACATCAAGGCCGGTATCTATCAGGAGTATGTTAGAATGAACAAGCACATGTCCTTTGTCACCATGATCGGTGATGGCCCCACTCGCACCAGAATCACCGGCAACAAAAACTACGTCGATGGCGAACAGACCTACAACACCGCAACCTTCGGTAAGTTCACTCCAATTCACCTAGTATTTGCTAATTTTTTTCCTGCATTGGCTCAGAAACTAAGTTGGTTTTTGATACTACATATGCATGCATGGAGTTGAAATGCATGAACTAACAATGGTGAGTTGGCAGGTGCGAACGCTGCAAACTTCATGGCGAAGAACATTGGGTTCGAGAACTCGGCAGGAGCAGAGAAGCACCAAGCAGTGGCTCTGAGGGTAACAGCTGACAAGGCAGTGTTCTACAACTGTCACATGGACGGCTACCAAGACACCCTCTATACCCAGTCCCAGCGCCAGTTCTACCGCGACTGCACCGTCAGCGGCACCATCGACTTTGTCTTCGGCGACGCCGTCGCCGTTTTCCAGAACTGCAAGTTCGTTGTGAGGAAGCCCATGGAGAACCAGCAGTGCATGGTCACCGCCGGCGGAAGGAGCAAGATCGACAGCCCCAGCGCCCTGGTGTTCCAGAGCTGTACCTTCACCGGCGAGCCGGACCTCGTGGCCGTGACCCCGAAGATCTCATACCTCGGGAGGCCCTGGAGGATTTACTCGAAGGTGGTGATAATTGACTCCCAAATCGATGACATCTTCGTCCCCGAAGGGTACATGCCCTGGATGGGAAGCGCCTTCAGAGATACCTGCACCTACTACGAGTTCAACAACAGGGGTCCTGGTGCTAACACCGCTGGAAGAGTCACATGGCCAGGTTTTAAGGTGATTAACCCTACTGAGGCTGCTGAGTACTACCCTGGAAAGTTCTTTGAGATTGCCAACTCCACTGATCGTGACGCTTGGATCCTTGAATCTGGGGTGCCCTATTCCCTTGGCTCACTTCCATCATCCACCGCTATGCCTGCAGTTTAATTTATTTATCGTATTTTTTTAATCTAATCTTTGTACATCCCTGCATGCGTGCATGCTCGCTTCACCATGTTTTGTCTGGCAACGCATTGTACTACTGATGCAGTCAGTACGAGGTTCTAATTTCTTAATCGACTTTTTCCACATTAATCCATTCATGCGATAATATAACTCACTACCAGCTTCTAATTTCTTAATCCACTTTTTCCACATTAATCAATTAATGCGATAATATAAGTCAGTACCAATCCACTTTTTCCACATTAATCAATTAATGCGATAATATAAGGAAAATATTTCCTTAACACCCAAAAAATAATATTATATACTTTGACAAATTATTATAATAATATAATAATATTTTTAATTAAAAAATAAATTAAATATAATTAAAATATTTATTTATTTATTAAGTGCTATGTTATAAGATATCACCACCCATAACATAATGTTGTCATTCATGGGCTTTTCTTACCTGGATTTTCTTTTACTAAAATGAAATTGTTTTTAAAAAATTATAAATTTAAATAAGTTGTGACACGATTTTATAGGAAGAAGTCGTGTTAACTTGATACTATTTTGGTCACGTCAACTTGAACTCATATTAAGTTGTCAGAACTCATATTAAGTTGTCACAATTTTTGTCACGTCAAACTGAAGTCGTGTCAACTTAACATGACTTTGTTTACATTATAATTTTTTTTTTAAATTCTAGTTTGTAAATTAATATATATATTATTAATTATTTAATTACAAATTGAAATTAATTAAAATTGAATAATAAGTTATGTAATATTTAAAATTAATTTGATAAATAATTTTTTTAAGGGTGTTAGTTTTAAGCAACAAAAAATTGGATAATCGTGCATGGATTATGTTTGAAGATAATGTAATATATTAATTAGGTTATTTGATTAATAAAATATATAAAAAAAATTGTTATTACATTCAAAAATAAATAGAGAAAGGAGGATTATTGGTCAACTTACACGGGATTTTTATGCGTCAATATCAATCAAGAAGACCTAGCACTCAACGTATCCGTAACGAAATGAATGATTCAATTCCAAATAAGTCAAAAAAATGTTCATATTGTAAAACTGAATGTCACAATAGAAGTAATTGTCCACACGGACAAGGTTTATAATAAAATTCAATCTCAACTTTATTAATTAATTTCTTCATTTTCTTTATCTATGTATTTATGCCCTTTTTTCTATTCAACTAACAATCTAAATTAACCAACAACAAATATTCCTCCATAAAAAAAAATGTATTTATCAAATTAATTTCAAATATTACATAACTTACTACTTAATTTTAATTTTAATTAAATAATTAATAATATATATATTTAAAAGTAAGAAAATTTTAAGTAAAATAAAATAAAGTTTAAGACACTAACAAAGTCATACCAACTTAACACGACTTCATGTTGACGTGACAGAATTCGTGCCAAATTGATACAAGTTGAGATTAAAGTGACAAAGCACATTTTACTCAAATTTGTAATTTTTTGTAAGCAGACCCATTTTAGTAAAAATAATCCCATGGTAAAAAACCGTCATTCATGATAGATTTATAATGATTCAAATTAGGCGCATGCTTAGGCTTTTTTTTTTATCAGCAAAGAATTAAGTAAATAAAGAGATACTTCAGGGGTATCCCAACCCTTATACAAATACCATCAACAAGTCTAAAAAGAAGATAAGAAAATAGCAACTATAAAGAGTGACATGAAGGTGCATAATAACTATTGGAACCAAAGTTTTCATCCACAACTTGGTTACCAAACACATAGGAAGAAAATAGGGACCTAAGTCCCCTTCCTCACACATCAATGTTGATCTTACCTTTGCATCGTAGATCACAACAGCTTGCCCAAAAATCTTCCAAAAATCCTTGGTCTGTCATTGCATGAACCCCACATACACTGCCATTTTTTTCAACATTTTATCTAAAACGAGTCTGGCACGTGGAATGGCACGTTGTCTCTCTCACCCCTACTTCTTTCTTTGGTGGCTTTGAAGAAAGTAGATCTTCTCCAGCTTAGCAAAGTACCCACCGATCCAGCCAACCACCGAAACCACCCACCAATCCCAACAATAGCCTTCTTTATTCAAATAACATCAGAATCATCCCCGCTCTTCCTTTGCACCTCTTTGCCTAGGACCCTGCCACTCTTCACCCAGATAATTCCCCTGCCTCAACCGAGAGTTCAACTAGCATTCACTTCCATTGCTGGCTATACCCTTGCTCACATACCTCAAATTCGCCAAACCAAAGAGCATTTCAGTACGAATACTTCCAGCCTTGCTAGGATTAGACCCGCTCCAGCTCCGGTTACTCCAAACAAGACCACCGTTCATCCGCAGCTTCGAATACATTGATTGGGGACGTTACCCTATGTTTCCACCACAACCAAGATAACAACTGTGCATTGTGAAAAATTTCAACCGCATCTGGAACCCCTTGTTCAAACACTATCTTGTTTCTTTGGTCCATATACACCTTACTATTGCCACTCACATACCCTTTCATAATTGATTTTGTCCCAAGGTAAAGTGTACTGAATGAAAACTCTCAAAGTGACGCTTCGGGTCATTAGATTGTGCAATCACGATGCCAATCCAGCTAGAACATAAATCCCAAACTCGATGAGTAAAGGTACACTCACAAAACAGATGCTAAACCGACTCTTCCAATACCTGGCAAAACACACCTAAGGCGCATGCTTAGGCTATCTACATACTGCTGTTCTACAGCAGAAGAAAGACTCATCTCACCATTTTCACAGATTAATCATACTGAGCTTCTTTCATCCTACTACTCATACAAACACAAATGTCACCATTTCTTTTTCAGAAGTAATAAACCTAAATCAATATATTTGCAAGGTTACAAAATAATATAGTGAATATTTGTGAATTTATCTAAGCTATATACTTTAACAAATTGTAGGAACGACAAAACTGTTTTTACTCTTCTATATAGATTTAAAAACACTACTATATTTGAATAAAAAAAAAAAGTTTCAGACAAAACATACCCCAATTTCGTAGAAGCAATCCCAACTTCGAAAATCATTTCTTCTCTATTATGGGTATGGCCCAATAATGCCTTCTTTTAACTTATCATGTACCAACTAAAAAAAAATTAACATAGCTGATTGATTGATAACATCACCTCCTGTTATACACACCTCGATACATTGGTGACTTTTAAATTCAGAAACAAATTCTTTATATAATTTTTCTTTCCCATCCCATGCACGGTTTCTAAGTTAAGAAAAGGTTTTGGTTAGAAAATAAATAACTTTTACAATGGAACACGAAAATTATTTGTTGAAAAAAATATTGACCCGTTAATGTGTGTTTAGTACCGTGGAAATGGCCATGAAAGGATAAAAGAAATGAAAAAGTGAATGAAAAAGAGAAGTTAGCTTGCTCGATATAAAATAATTGCATGGAAACTCTAAAATAAATGAACCCGAATTGTACTTTTAAAAAGTGAGATTATATTTAATTTAAAGTTATTTTAAAATTTTAAAAATATATTAAAATCCATCTTTTTACAATTAATATGGAAAGCCACATAGAAGTTATGGAGGTAGATGGAGAATTTGTCTTCATGATTTTACACATTCTTCTTATAGTTTTCTTTTAAGGACTAAAGCCTAAAAAAAAAGAAATGACAAAAAAAAATATAAACTATCGTGTAAGTAACAATTCCTAATATATCAACCATGTACAATTAATGTACATAAAAAAAGTGATAATTCTCATGTTAACTAATCCTCTTTCGTCTTTCTTATATTCTGTTTGTGAAAATATCAATAGATTAGTCGGTTCTCAAAACATCTTTCTTTACTTATTGTACTACCGGGTGGTCGAAAAGCCGACTAGACGACAAGACCCAAAACTAAACACGTAATTAGGTATAAACAATTTAACTTAAGTGATAAGCGCGGTTAAGGCACAATTGTGCCTTCATTTGGACCCTAAAGCAGACCCATAGCAACCACAACCCATCTAGAGCAGTAAAAATTGCAGAAGAGGCACAACACCCAAGGTAACTATTCACTCCCCACTCTTCTGGTACTTAGCTCTCGGTCTGACTTGATCGACGGAGTGTCTTCGTAGGTACTCCCCCCATCGTGTCCAGACCAAAGGAGATTCAGCTAAAAGAAGACTAACCGAAAGGTCAGAAAGACGAGAAGATCACCACAAGAGGAAGTGTTCTGCAGGGTTCAGATATTGTAGGAACACTTATAACTTCAATTATTTTAACTAAGATCATAGCATGCAGCAAAGCATATTATAAAACCTCCGAATTTAGTAATTAAAGTTTGAAAACTCTATAGTTTGAATTCTTTTTTTCTTTATCTAAATAGTTTGAGATAAACTTATGATAATTCTATCACAAAAAATTTAAGTTCTTCTCATCTTTTTTTTTTTCATAACTTACTACCTCCTTTTTTTGTCAGCAAAAAATAAATAAATAATAGAGTTATTTTATGAATACCTCAACTCTTATACAAAGTAAAGTGTACAAATTTAACAAGATAAAACTCATAACTGTATAACTGCACAAAAAATCAGTAAAGAAACCAACTACCCAAATTATAGAAGATCTCATCATCGTTTTTCTTTATCCTTAAACAAAAAATTAATTCAATGGTAGATCTGATGATACCTAGATGCATGAAACTTTGACTATCATAATACGGTCACACAGTCCCACACAATACTCATCTCTCCAATCATCCCCTTCACCCCTCTACAACTGTGATATAATCTATCTGGGTAGTGGATAGAGCAATCATCTATTGTAAATTAGATTTCCAACAAACTGCAATTCCAAACAATGTAAAAACATACAACATTCCCTGCATAATCAACCTCTACAAACCCTACAACAGCTACCATCGTCTATACACTAGACCAAACGATATTGTTCCATTTAGATAGTTCAGCACACACTTCAAAGTCTCACAATGAGCGTGTCCATGATCCGTCATAAATTTATTAACCACACTAATAACATATGTTAGTTCTTGATGAGAATCAACTAAAGGTGGCTTTTTATAATGAAGAACAAGATCATTCGCCTTCACATTTAAAGTTTTTCTTGTTAATCTTTGCAAAAGATAAAGCCCAAGCCCAAGCCCAAGCCCAA
>Ga0123342_1007521_pt1 | contig 14315 bp, 9 predicted proteins | sample Turbeawhitnodule_FD_89960 | JGI IMG/M metagenome (GOLD analysis project Ga0123342, IMG submission 89960) | Root nodule microbial communities of legume samples collected from Mexico - Turtle bean Mexico white nodule | ecosystem: Host-associated > Plants > Roots > Nodule | place: Mexico: Nepantla...
AAGGAGCCTTGGAGAACAAGCTAAAGGGGTAGGATGGGAAAAGGGAAAAAATGGGCAGCCTTAGGGTTTGACTAAGTCAAACCCGCATCCTAGGCTTGTCCTTCTAGAAACTAGGTCAAAATGCCTCCCAAAAGGGCTAGGAACAAGTTAAAATGCTACTCACACCCCCTATTATGCTAAAGGTACTTTATTCTAGCCTATATTTTCTATTTGGACCCCTAAAGTGAGCCCAAATTATTTACAACTTGTTTTATTCTTAAGAAGACCAACATGAAGAACTTGAGATGCTCTGGTCTTTGTCCATTTCACCCTCTGGTGAGGTCTTCACTTGAATGTTGGGATGACCTTTCAAAGTGTGCATCCTTGGTCATCTTGTTGTTGTCTTGGTTTATATCAACACTTCTCTCAATTTGAATTCTAATTGTTGTATTTTGGTCCCAATTGAACTAAAACTTCAATGCTTAGTTCATAAAAGATAAATGTTCCATATGAACAGTAAAAAGATAATTTAGTAAATTATACATAAAATGTTTTTAATAAGTAGAAGAAATTAAGATTATCCTTGCATTAAATTCGTCATATCATGAATAATAAATTTTGTTCTTATCCTAGTAAATGAATCTCATAAGAAGATTTTGAATTACTAATCATTCATCGATTTTTCTGATGATACTAAATTCTTTGTTAGATAATGAGTTAAAACATTACATATTTTATTATATTATGATAATTAGATAGAAAAACTTAAGTTCAGGCAATGACTTTTACCTGTCTTTTATGCTAGTATCCTTATAATGCAGATCGTATGTCTTCGTTATACAATAATATTTTCTTCAATTTTGTTTGTCTTACGCTGCAATTTCTCTAGAGTCTATTAGATGAAATTCTAAGTTCGTTCTTTTTTGTGAAATTTGTTATAATATGTCTTCATATGAATCCTTGAATTCATGTGTCGTGTACGAATGATAAAAAGGACTTGTGTTTGTTTTTCAGATGAAACTTCACTTATTTAATTTTTTGGATTTGTCAAATGAAATCTTTAATATGTTTAATCAAACTCAATAAGAAAATAAAATTTAAACATATCTTTAATCTATTGACAATAAAAAATTAAAATTTAAACATATATTTAATCCATTAACAATAAAAATAAAAAATTATACAACCTTCACTTAAACCTAACAACTTTAATCCATTGAAAGTAAAAAAAGAACTATTCACCAACAACAACATATACATCATAAACACCTTAACACATCCTAATTTCACATTATCTAAGTTTACAAACACATAAGTTTCCACAATCCCCTCCATAATCATGTCTTGTATGCATTTAATTTGCTTTTCAAGCAAAGTATTCACAATTCCTCTCATCATCCAACAACCAAAATTAAAATACACGTGTTATTTATGTGTGTTGTTACAATAATCAAACTAAAGAAAACTAATAGATATGCACTTTGTATCCCTTTGTTTGGTACAATAATGATTTTTTTTATAAAAGAAAGCACGAACACCTTGGGTTTGTCTTTGACATCAACAAGGTAGTTTTTTATCACAATAACAAAATGACCACTTAGCCTTGCAATACGCGAGTCACTACCTCCCATCATCTCCAAATCCAACAATAAAGCAAATAACAATGAAGAACACCAACAACAACAATGAAGGAAAAATATAAGAGTATGAAGGAGAAAAAGGTCTTCACGATGAATGAATAATAGAGAAAACCTACTTTAAAAAAAGGAAATCAATTTACTAAATAGTAATTCAAATTCCAAATTTACTTTTCAAAAGAGTCTCTACCTACCCATATGTTACTACATGTCAGTTTAAGAACATGCTAGCAACTGACACATGTCACGAAATTAACTCTGTTAGGTAATACAATCCACACAAAAGATGAATAATGTAAAAGAAAACAAATCTTACTTTATAACAAATTTTTAGTTTCAAAGAATTTACAATCTGTCTAGAATACTACCTAGATTTTCTCTATTCAGCGAAAAAAAATATATTCAATAACAAAAATTTCTTTATAAATATTTATTACAACTTCATCTCAATTAATTCATGGTTATGTGCAATTATGCTTTGATTTATTGTTCTTTTGTTTATTTATGGATTTGGTTATCCTGTTCTAGTGTCTGGCATGTAATTTTCATAATTTCTTATAACTGTTGAAAGTAAATCGTTCATCTAAATTCAATTTAGGGTTTTGCTACAATAAGTCGATCGCGTGCTTAAGCTGTTGTTATTTCTTCTAAATAATACTGATTGAGGCACCATTGTTCCGGAAGGCTTTCCTGGTTTTTAGGCTTCTAAATATTGACAACGTTGTTTTATTTGGAGGCAACTATTTTAGGGATTATGCTATCCTTCAAGTATCCAAATTACTTTTGCCTAAATATTGACACCTAATTTTAACTATACTACACTTAATATTATTACCAACACAACAAATTCCACACCAACTTACATATAGCCTATGCAAAAAAATATTAATTCTCTTTCTATATTTTTACTAAAAAAAAATCAATTAATAAAAATTAATTTTAGAAAAAATAATAATTACTATATTAATTAAATTATATATTATTTTATAAACTAAAAAATTATTGATGTAGTTTTTATTATTAATAAAAAAATTATAAACTAATTTCTAAATTAGTATCTAATTATAGCTACCAACTTTAGAATATAAATTAATTAATTGGTAACTAAAATTTTAGTAGCTAATTAGATATCAATTTAAAAATTAATTTAAAATTTTTATTAATAATAGAAATTACTTTAAATACTAAAATTTTTTAGTATATAAAATAGTATCTAATTTAATCACTATATATCTAATTATTTTTTATTTCAATTTTTATTTAATAAATTTCTTTTCGTATTTTATTCTTCACATACTACTGTTAAATTTCACTCAAGACGATAAAGCATCTTTAAATTTAATTAATATACATTAAGAAAGGTCAATTTAATATTTAAATAGGTAAGAATATTTTATTCAAAAAATCAAATGTAACTCTTAAAATTTAGAATTGAATATTATATCTTTAAGTTTTATTAATAAAAAATGTATTTTAATTGTACCTATGATACCGATACCTCTTAGTAAGACAATTAACCGGATATTTCTCGAATGACGTGGTCAACATAGTTCTCAAAAATCCAATGAACAATCCTTTACAAATGATTAGCATAATTATAGTAAGGAATGTTACCTTAGTTTTGATGTTAACCCGATAACTCATCCTAACTCAGGCCCAACATTGGAGACTCACTACGATCCTATAAATATACACATCAACCAAGACAAAGCTACGTATTGAACATTATTTGTTACTCTCACCTACCATATATCGAGATCAAACTTAGACATAATAATATCTTTTACAGGTATACAACCTCCTTGACCGAAGTCTAAATATGTTATTGACTTAGAGTACCAATGAGGACGAGAATAACACTTCCCGACCCATACAATAACATCAATACCACCAATTTTCATTTGAATGATATTGTTTTTAATATCTTATAAGTTGTAAAAACACTACAAGAAAATAATTAGTTGCAATATTAACAAAATTAGAGACCATTTTAGAGACTAATATTACCTACCAAGATTTTAATACCAATTATTTAGATTATAAATTTGGTCGCTAATTAGATACTAATTTAGAAACTATTTAACAATTATAGAAACTAATTTAGAAATCAATTTTTTTTAGTTTCTAAAATGGTATCTACTTTAGTAGATATAGTAACTAATTATTTTTTTGTCTTTAAAATTAGTTTCTATTTAATGATTTTCTTGTTGTAAAAGTTAAAATATTTTTTATATAAAATATAGATTTTTTATAAGATTTATTCATTAAGATAAAATTTATAAAAATAAATTGTTTAAAAAGCACATGACTACTAATACTCATTTAAAGTAAAACAAGAATACATGGATTCTTACAAGATCACATGTTGTTATATTATTTTTCTCTGGGCGTCTTACCTCAGATAGCACGTACAAAAATTAATTTTAGAGAAAAAGTGATTTATTGTAGTGAAAGTAAACAATTCCGAGCTTTATTTTTTACATACATTAATGATTTCATCTCCATTTAAACACGTCAAATTGGGAAGTTTAATGTAGAGCTATATGGGCTGCATATATAAACTACTAATACTACTTACCAGAAACTAAAAGACAAAAGGCTCCAAAAGGATATCTCCATTAATAAATTGAAAGTGAAAAATTTATGTCTTACCTAAGTTCATTAAATTTGCAATGTAAAGCTCAACGCGTTGGTGTTGGTAGAGACCCGGCCACCCCATTATCAATGTGAAATGTATAATGAGTCCATCACAGTCTATCAAGTGATAGCTGTCTTGCTCACAAAATTTATTTTTGGTCTGTCACTTTGATCTTTCATATTGCATCCAGAAAAGTGTTTGTTGGTGTTTTGTACCAAGTCCAAGTTACTGTTTCATGTTAGCTTTACCAAGTCAAAGTACTTTCAGACATTTTTCAATTTTCACTACTTTTGTGCCTTTGAGTCTACGCACATCAAATGAAAATGAGAAATTTAATAAATTTTGAGTTCTATGAGTGCCTCTTGCTTCTCTAGCCTTTCGTGAGATTTGGATAATGAAGTGTAATAGCACCCTCCCTTTTCCCACGGGCTATGTATGCAAGTAAGTAGGGGCATGGTCCCATGCTAATAAAAATGATAATAACGGGATAAACAAGCTAGTTGTCATACACGTATTCATAACTGGCATCTAGCATGATTTTATAGGGACTGACAATTTCAACACATGATGCAACATTAATGAGCTACACTTTTCAAGTTTGGAGATTTAATATTACTCTTTCAAAGCTTTCCTTATTCACTTTCTCATCACACTCTTCTTAACCTCAATTCATTTCGGTCTAACTAACGTGTGAATGTAAGTCATGTACCAAATATGAATTTTGTACAATGATGATAACAGTGATAAACCTTAATGTGCAGAATTGAAAAATTGTAGAACGGCAATATACAGAAAAACGACAAAACAAAAGTAGGTGACCCAAACAATTAGGTTTAATAAGTTTTGATGATTTCCATATAAATATTACCAAACATTACAAGAAAATCATGAAATAGAAACCAATTTTAGAGACAAAATAATTAATTGTTATAGTGACAAAATTAGAGAAAATTTTAGAGTAGAAAATTTTTTGGTTTCTAAATTAGTTTCTATTATTGTTAAATAATTTCTAAATTGGTATCTAATTAACTACCAATGTTTTAACTACCAATTATTTAGATTATAAATTTGGTAACAAAAACCTTGGTAGTTAATTAGATACCAATTTAAAAACTATTTAACAATAACAAAAACTAATTTAGAAACTAAAATTTTTTTAGTTTCTTAAATGGTCTCTAATTTAGTCACTATAACAACTAACTATTTTTTGTCTCTAAATTTGGTTTCTATTTCATGATTTTCTTGTAGTGAAGATCAAATATTGGTCCAGAAAAGAATAATAGTAGAGAAGTTTTTTCACCTCAAAAGCTAGTTAAATATTATATATGTTTATTTCATTCATTCACAAATTATTTATACAATTGGAAGTATATAAAAGAAAAATATATTTCTAGCATTACAAGCATAACTGTTATGTCCCAGTGCTTAAGTGAGGCTTACTTAAGTTTTATGTGTGATTTCCTTATTTTGATGTTACTGGTACACTGACTTAGATGATTTTCTATTGTCTAAAGATATTTGTTGTACAAACTCTGTTACCAATGTCTTAGCGGAGTCAGATTGAGCTAGAATGCACAAGCTCAAATAGTAACCATAAATCTAAACCAATGACTGAACAAGTTGTTAATGTGTCTCTCACCACTAGACTTTTACCGTCTATAGCTTACCCACCATCCTTAAAGTTGAAGTCACTTCCTTCTCACATTAAGTATTTATTTAGAGGAAGAGTAGAAATGTCCACTAATCATCTCTATTGTTCTCCCTACTGATCATGAATAATAGGTACTACAAGTCATCAAAGAACACAAGAAGGCAATTTGCTGCACGTTTGTAGATATTCCAAGTATTAGTCCATCCATGTGTATGCATAGGATTTTGTTGGAAAAGGGAACAAAACCAGTAAGGTAGCCACAAAGGAGACTTAATCCTCAAATTATGAATATGGTGAAAAAGGAAGTCATCAACATATTATAGGATGGTATCATCTACCCTATATCACACAATACTTCGCTAACTCATATTCATGTGGTAGCGTAGAAATCTGGGATTATTGTCATGAAGAATGAGAGGGATGAACTCATCTCATAAAGTGTAGAACAACTGAAGAGTCTACATTGACTATAAAAGACTAAATCAAGCAACGAGAAATGTCACTTCCCTCTATTTTTTATCGATAAGATGTTTGAGCGTCTAGCTGATAAGTCTCACTATTGTTTTGGATTATTTTTATTTTTATTTCAAAAATTTTATTGCACCTGAAGACCAGCATAAAAGCACATTTACTTTCCTTTTTGGAACTTTTTGCCTACAAGTGGATGTCTTTCTATGCAATGCACCTAACACCTACCAGAGATGTGTGATGAGTATTTTTCATATGTACTTGAACATTGCGTAGAGATCTTTATAGATGATTTTAGTGTTTACGGTTCCTCTTTTGAGATATGCTTAGCTAATTTGGAAAGATGTGTTGAAACTAATCTTGTTCTAAATTTTGAAAAGTTTCATTTTATGGTAGAACGAGAAACCATCTTAGGCCATATCATATGTAGAAGGGGTATAGAGGTAGATCTTGCTAGGTTAGATTTTATATCACAATTACTTTATCCCTTGTTTGTATGAAATAGATCAAATCTTTTCTTGACCATGAAGGGTTCTATAGAAGGTTCATTCAAAATTTCAATAGGATTTCTCTTCTGGTGTCTAACCTGTTATGGAAGGATGTTCCATTTGAATTTGGAGAATAGTGTAGAGAAGCATTTGACCATGTCAAGAAAGTTATCACAATTACTCATATCATTCAACCACTTTATTGGAAGTTCCCATTTGAGCTAATATATGATGCATCAAATTATGCTTTGGGGGTTGTGTTATTGTAGAGGGTTAATGGTCAATTTCATGTGATCCATTGTGCTTTTAGAAATTTAGATGCAACTTAGGTTAATTATACTACCACTAAGAAAGAACTGTTAGCCATTGTCTTTTCCTTAGAAAGTTCAGATAATATCTTTTAGGTTTTAAGGTAGTGTTTTTAGTGACCATGCTACTCTAAAGTATTCAAATTCAAAACCTAGATTGATTCGATGGATGTTGTTATTCCAAGATGCATGTAATATTGTAGTAAACATCTAAACAACATTGAGAAGTAGAAAGATGCATTTCCTATTCAGTATGATTTCCCAAATGAGCATCTTTTCACTTTAGCTGAGTCTGATGACCCAATAGACGATTTAGGTAATCCGTCTAATGGATAGTCTGATGGACCGTCTAGTTCTTCTTTCATCATCCCTTGGTTTGTTGATATTATTAACTATTTTGTTACTTATGTTTTTCTAAAATTAGATATTAAAGCTCAAAGAAACAAGCTTAAAAGTGATGTCATGTACTATGTTTGGGATGACCCTTATCTATGGCATTTTATAGTGACCAAATTATTTGCAAGTGTATTTTTAGAGTATGATGCAATCTGTCCTTCACTTTTGTCATGCCTCACCTACTGAAAGACATCTTGGAGAATGAAGAACAGGAAGGAAGGTACTAGATTGTGGTTTTTATTGGTCCACAATTTTCAAAGATGCTTGGAAGATCTCATCAACATGTGAGCATTGTCAAAAGGTAGGAGTTTATATCTCTTTGTAAATTGTTGAGTAAGCTAGTTTTGAAAAATTTTGGGTGAATATTTTCTGATAAAACTATCCCTGGTGAGATTTTGAGTCTTAATGATTGACCTTCTAGCATATTGTTTTATATTCTCTTTAGTGTGTTTTCGCTCATATTTTCTTATAATCCATAACTTAGTTTGATTCTTTGTTTTGCAACTTCATTTACATGCATAAATTTATATGATCGAAATATTTTTTGATAAAATTAAACCATTTAGTCTTATTATTTTACTTTCTTGATAATCCATTCGTTAGTATCTTTGAGCCTATAACATTTTTCTTGTTTTTAACTATCATTACAAGCCTTAAGTGTGTAGTGTACTTCATTTTATCTTAAACTTCTCATGTGCATAAACCATGGATTAAAAAAAAAGGAAAGAAAGAAAAAGGAAAAAAATGAGAAAAACTTAGAAAAGCAAAAGAAATAAAGTATGCTGAAATATAAAATCTTAAGTTAAAAGAAGAACCTAGCACAAAAGTTTTTTCACCTCACATGATAGGTAAACATTCTTTCTATTCCATTAATTCCCAAATTATTTAATTTAGTTTTCTTGCACTTGGAAGTATATAAAGGAAAAATATAATCCTAACATTACAAACATAACTATTATGCCTTAGTGGTCAAGTGAGACTTAGTTAAGATTGAGGCAGGGGGTTAGGACTTCCATCTGGTCATGGATCTGGACTTCACGTTGTTAAGAGCTTCAACCTGGTCAATGATCACTTTGACATGCATGTACATTGCATTTTTAAGCAATTCTTATGCAAAAACCTTGTAATAATACATTATTAATCTACGTGAATTTTATTATCACTATAAAATTCGATAAAGTTATTGATTATATAACATTTATATTAGAGGATAGCTTAAGAGCTTACAACACAATCATTGCTTACAAAAAGAAACAAAGGATTAGCTGATATCCAAATCCATGAAAATGCGAACTTTACTCTGTTTACTAAAAAAATAAAACACTACAGTGAGAAGACAAAGAGGTAGATGAAAATGGTGGGAATTTATTTGAAGTTGAAAGAGGAGCTTCGTATTGAAGAATTAGCCATTCGGTCAAGGGCAATATCCAAGAAAAAGTGGGCACATGGATCCAAGTAGGATAATTTACAAGTACCCAATAGATTAAGAAAAATAATTAGAAGAGAGTTGAAGCACAGATTACTACTAAAGGACTAGAATTTCAGTCCAGAATTCCGGAGATCGCAGAAGATGATGACTTTGAATAGCGTTCAAGCAATGATAGCACTTTGGCAGCCTTTCTCCTGAGGTGATTATCTCCATATATATTCATGCCAGTCAAACCAATTAGACGTGATCTTGCTGTTGTTCCATAGTATTCTACCATTTCCTTTGACACAAACACCTTCTCTAACAGTCCTAGAGCTTCTGCCTTGAGAGATTCAGTTCCCCAGTTCAAAATGTCCAATAAGGATCTTATTGCATTATTCTCATGCAAGACACGAGCTCCCCTTTGAGGAAAGTCTTCCAAAACCAATGTGGAAAGTGTCTGTATTGCTTCATAAGCAGTTGCATGAACCTCCCCATGTAACAGCTTTATCAAGCCAGGTAAAGCCTTAGCTTCCAAAACACAAAATGTGTTGCTCACACTGCATAATGTGCTGGACACAAAGGGACACGTGATGATCTGCAAAGCCAGCACCCAGTTGGCTTGGGAATAACTGTGAGCTTTGGAGTGCTCATGGAAAGATCACCAATGAAAGCTGCTGCTCTTGCCTTTGCTGTGACTGAGCCAGTGTTGAGAAAATCTACAAGCAAAGGATATATTCCGCGTTTAACCAAATCTCGCTGTGACTCAATATTTGTAGGGTCTGTGAACCTGAAGAGTGCACTGAGAGCATTTTCTTTTGCTTCCATTTTGCCAGTTTTCAAAATGCTTATGATTGCATCAAGTCCACCCAGCTCAATCAACTTCATAGTTAGTTCTCGTTCTGATTTTGGCAGGTTAGCAAGTAAACCAGCAGCAGCCATCTGCACATTATCATTCTCCTCATTCTCAAGAAATCCAATCAAGGCTTCAAGCCTTCTAGGCCTGAAGAGGTATTCAACTACTCCTTCTGGCTCGTGTTGAGAGAAAAGAAAGAGTAGAATTATGGAAGTCTCTCTGATTTCTGAGTCGGGATCATCAAGAAGTGGAAGAATTAGAGATACACCATTGGCTGCAAGAATTGCTTTCTTAACCAAACCTGTCTCAAACTTGCAAATGCCAAGAAGTGCACGCAATGCAGGCTTTCGGATGTTGGGACCTAAGCTGGAACTCTGCTGCAAAGCTAGCACATTGGTGATTATGGAATCTAACTCAAGTTGTTTCCCCTCTCCATCAACAAAGAAATCAATTCCATCACCATCTGAAGAAAGCTTCTCAATGATTTCAGAGCATTTAATGATAATGAATGCCCGTGTCCGAGGAGAGAACATTAAATCTAGAATAAGAGGAACTCCTCCAGATGCAGCAATAATTCCTTTATTAGCATGAGATCCTGCTAATTTAATCAGGGCTAACAATGACAAGTCTTTTGATTCAGTTCTTCCCGACAGCATTTCTAGCAAAGGAGGTATAACTCCTTCGTTGCCAAAGAGTTTCAAGTTTGAATGATTCAACTCCAAATTAACAATGGCTTTTGTCATTGATATTCTTGAATCTGGTTCTGAGAAGATAAAAAAGAACAAATAACTCATTATGATCAACTTACTAGTTACTATACAAGTGCTCTTTCTGTCAAAAGGATTGTAAATCAGTCAGGAGGACTAACTGCTTTAAAGGTACCAGCAACAAATATATATAGGATACAAAATAAAGAAAAAAGATTATCCTGATTTAACTGTGTCCACAACAAAATAGTGGAGTTATTACGCACCTTAAATTTAAGAAAGTATATTACATTTACCATGTGTTGAGCAAGTCAATTTTGTCATGGAGGATACATGCAGTACTTCAAAATTTTCATAGGCATGAAAAGGACAAGAAGGTATGCTTTTACTGAGAGTTTTTCACAAAATTTGAGAAGTGTCATCCAGAGAGAACATGGAATAGGAAGAGATTCTAAAACCGTTTCCTAAAAATCAATGATATATACAAACTATTTCATGGAAGTTATAATAATCATCCATTTCATTTTTTCAACAAAAGAACTTAAAGCATACTAGTTAACAACGTAGAATAATTCTGTATTTCCTTAGCTAGCTAGATGACATGACATCTTTCTCTACTTCCACAACAGATGGAAGGGCTAATTCTACGCGCAATTGAAAATTCAATTTTCTTACCTTCAATCATGCGGTCAACAAGTGGTTTATACCAGCCAAAATTAGCAGCAATAGTAATTGTTTCCTCGTTTAGTTCAAAAAGCTTCCTCAAAATCTTTTCTGCTACTTCGGAAGAATGGCTGGCAGGATTCTTTAGAAGGGCAACAAGGGACCAAACCGCAGTGTGATTTTTAGAAAGCTTTTTACAGAGATATTGATTCCAATCAGATTGTTCTTGAAGCAATTCATATAGCAGATCAATTGCTGCCTTGGAAATGTTAGAGTCATTCCCTAAGCAGGAAAGAATGTGATCCCATCCTTCAGATTCAACCACTTTCTCCTATAAAATGTAATGAAAGTGTTAAATTTAAATTGATTTTTAGATTGTATGCGCGATGTGTGTATAGCAATTAAAAGGAATTCAGACTATCTCAATGGTAAAATTGGTCCACTTTCTACTCAGAAAAGAATTGAGAGAAACTTCAACATAAAACATGATATGAAATGAACATGAGCAGCATATTACCTTTTAAGAACATCATGTTCAAAAAAATACAATCAAGAAAATATTTTCTCACATTTGTCGTACCTATGCTTCTCCCATTCGTCCCTCTAAATCATAAATTGCAAATCCTCAAGGAAGTGTGTGGCTTGACTGAAGCAAGAAAAAGAAACAGTTTGCTTACCTTGTTTCTTGTATTCCCCTCTACAGCATCCTTCAAAGTTATCAAAATCTTCCTCTTCACTTCTTTGTCATCAGAGCTCCCAAGGATAGATATAACAATATCAGTAAGGTCTCCTATAGAAATCCAATCCTTGTTAATAGAATTCTTTCTTACAAGAGTCTGCATTTGGGTCAGGGATTCTTGCAGGTCAGAACATGATAATAAATTTTCCCTGATAGACCTTATTATCAGACAATAATTAAGTTCTCTCCACTCTTCGATAGATAGTCTTAGAGGAATGTTAGACCTCAAGGTAGTATCTTCAAGAACCTCTTTAGTTTCTGGGTCTTTCTTGTTGCCATCGTAAAGCCAAGCTTCAATAGCATGTCTCTCACATGTAGTACCAGTGCAAAGGCTAACAGGATCTTCCATAACAGCTCCAGTTATAGAACAATGGAAAGAATTGAGTGGGGGGATATATTTTTCCCTTGAATCATATCTCTCTATCACCTTAACCCTTTCAAAGTATTGCCTCTCTACTTCTTCATAAACTCTTGCTGCATCAGCTCGAGAGAGTAACTGAATGATCTGATCCAAAAGAACACATTCAGCTCTTTCTTTCCTTAAAGAAGCTTCTTCTTTTTCCTTCCTAATGCTAGCCAACTCTTTGCTTATCTCCGAGGGTTCCACTGGCACACCAACTGCCCTTGCTATCTCCTCTAACATGTCATTTGCAAAAGCCTGATCTAGTTTCTGTTCTCTAAGCCCCTGGTTCAACTTGTCAACAATTTGAATCTGGGACTGGGAAGCCTCAAACTCCACCCTTTGCATCTCATTTTGCAATCTATTGACCTGATCAGCAATTCTTGATAGGACTTCAGTATTTGCAATGGACAATGCAGCCAGAGACTTCCCAATATCCCTTGTGACTTGTTCAACCTCCTCAACAATGGTTCGACACTTAATCAGTAAGTAAAAACGGCCACGGTTCCCATACTTTTCCACCAAACTATTTGCCTTCTTAACATCTTTCTCAAGAGACTCCAGAGCAACCCTTGCGGCTTGAGAGTCATTCAATTCTTGAAGCTGCAATTCCTTTAGCACTGGCTCAATATCAAATAGATGTTTTGAAAGGGCCTTGAAACTTTCTTTACCAATAAGAACATCAGATGCTGCTTGAGCAGTTCTCAAGACTTGTGTAGTTACCACTGTCAAAATTGTACCTATGGGAACGAGCTCCAGCCCAGCCATGCTGAAAAGTCTATATATACTGAATTCTTTACTCAAACTGTATAAACTGAACTCTTTCTATTGACAGGAAGTTATATTTATGCAACGTTTCAAGGAATAAAAGACACATGTTTGAAAGGAAGGAGTTATAACCATATATGGCTAAAAACACAATATTGAATAGTAGCAGCAACAATAAGAAAAAAGGAGAGTGGTGAAATGCATACCTCTTATACTCACTGAAGTTCCAAACTACCGTTAGATAGAACTCAGAAGTGAGAAGCAAATTTGATTGTTACTGATTTCTTTTCATTGGCATTAGGCAGTGATGATACTTGAGGAGAGAGAAGTTGACCATTTCAAGGGTGAGGAAAGCACCACGAAATTTGCATTTTTTGATAACTCTATCTGCTGCTGATATGACTTGGAAAGTTGATGAGCGCAATGAGTGACAGTGAAAGTGACACATTATTTCCTGGAAAGTTAGCTCGCTTATTACGCTTAGCTACGTTAAATGCGTTCCAGAGCGTAGAAAACGCAGACACTTGACTTGATTTGGTCGTGTGAGTAGAGTTGACCTGAAAGTCTACTGCAGTGAAAGTAACATTTATTAGCAATGGATTAAAATAATTAAAGGTAATTTAAATTAATATAGAATTAATTAGTTTTAAAAAATATAACTTACACGAAAGTAACAGTCATACATTTGTTTTAATATTGTTTTTTAAAATATTATTAAATGAAATTGTATATTAGGTCTCATTAAGTAAGTAATTTAGTGATGGCAGTCTCTTGCTACGTTTTTCATCTTACATTCTCACAATGTTAATGCAAAACACTAATTTATCTTTAAGATTTTCTAAAAATCCTAAAATACACGTAACATCCACACTGTACGTAGACAAATTCCATTCGGCAGTGCTGCCCCATCTTTTGGGCACAAAAAGTTGTTTTTGTTGGTGGTGGTATCACGAAAACTTGATCGGTGGTTCCAGATAATGCAGTTCAATTAGTTTACTAAATAGAGAATCCACACTTTCTTCTCAGCATTCTAGAATACTGAATCCTGGATTGGAATATCCATAAATCTTTTGAATTAGAAAGTACGGTAAGATTTTCGATCGACAGATACATAATATTCATCCAAATTTCAGAATATATATATATATATATATATATATATATATATATATATATATATATATATATTTTTTCTACCACATTTAGAAA
>Ga0123342_1007522_pt1 | contig 14314 bp, 9 predicted proteins | sample Turbeawhitnodule_FD_89960 | JGI IMG/M metagenome (GOLD analysis project Ga0123342, IMG submission 89960) | Root nodule microbial communities of legume samples collected from Mexico - Turtle bean Mexico white nodule | ecosystem: Host-associated > Plants > Roots > Nodule | place: Mexico: Nepantla...
CCCGAGGCTTCAAAATTTTGCATGCATAATCTGAAGACCAATCAGTTGGGGTTTCAAAATGAACCACCATGTAATCATCAAACTCATCATAACACTCCAACAACATGATCATCACATGTGCATGCGCATTCAAATTTTCATCATTGATGGGTAAAGAAATTGGCAACCGAGACTTTGTAGCTGGGTTGCAAATGTAAAACTCAGAAGGTGTCTTATCTGTTACACGACAAAGAATCAATCCCTTGATTGAAGCTAAGATTTGACTGGATTTTGACAAGAACTGAAGAACCTTGCCAGACACACCTGATCCTTGTTGCGAAGGTAATGGATGCAACATAACTTCTTCGTTGCACGACCTCTCTAGTTGTAAGAAGAAACATGTATCATCTCTTTTCAACGAGTTATGAACATGATTTACTAGGAAAAAACCTTCTTCTGGAAGATTGCAGAACCCCTTGTTCACAACTTTAAATCTGTAAAGAGATTTTGCTGGCAAATAAGTATAAATAGGAAATATCTCGCTTGAAATCATAGTCATGGCAGGATGAGGTTAGTGTGAGAAGCAAAGAAAAAAAGTGAGTAGAGAAAAATGTGTAGGCAAATTCAAGAAAGAGATTATGTGATATCTGGAGAACTCAGTTTTATAGTTTGATGAATATATAGAAATAGATAAAAAAAAACTTGTTAACAAAGAAAAGATAAGATAAGAAAATTTTATCTATATGCATACAATTAAAAAAGTATTAACAGAAAATCTTGATTTTTTTTAATTAATACGTTCTTTTATTTGCACATTTTAAAAAAAAAGCGACAATATCACAATTTAATCATTAACAAAATCTCTTCCAAGAAAATATTTTATAATACATCCTCAAAAGATTTCATATTTTAGTCAAATAAAGTTATTTTACATTCTAGTTTTGATAGCAATGATAATCAACTTTTTATTCTTAACTAATATTTATATATTTTAAGATTATTTTATATTTGATTGAGGATATTTTAAGGAATTAACACTAAAAAACTTATTAAATAAAAATTAATTTTTTTATTAAAATAGTTTATTATTTTATTAAATTAGGGACTATTTTATAAATTATTATTTTTATATTTAAACTAGTTTTTATTATTAATAAAATAATTATAAAGTAATTTTAAATTCATATATAATTATTAACTACCAAATTTTTATATTTTAAATTAATCAATATTACTCTTTTTAGTATAAAATATGAGTAGCAAAATCTTAATAACTAATTTAGATATAATTTAAAAACTATTTTATAAATTTTTATTAATAATAGAAACACTTTATATATCAATAATTTTTAAGTTTTTATAATAATATTTAATTTAATCATGATTAATTATTTTTTATCTTTATATTTAATGATTTTATTGTAGTGTAAGGTGTAAGGTGTAAGCAACCTATCAATTTAAAAACAGTAAATATATACAAAGTATTTAGTTATTAATAATTTGTTATTTATTCATAACTTTTTATTTTATGAATATTATCAATATAATCTAATATCCATTACAATATATATAGACAGATAGATTCATCCTTTCTTTCCATTTTTTTATTTGTTTCTATTCTTCAAATATATTCCAAACCTCACTGTGATGTGAAAAAAAACTTATATTAGTAGTGTTAAGAAAATTTAGAAAAAAAATTAAAATTTTATCTGTACATAAAATTAAAAAATGTTAACAAAAATTTTATTTTATTTTTTTAAATTAACACGTTTTTGTTTTTGTTTTTATTTGCACGGTTAAAAAACAGAAAAAAAAATGCATAACCTCACAATCTGATCATTAAGAAAGAAAAAAAAAAAATTCAAATTTTAGTCAACGCCCTTTTATATTTTAATTTTGAGAGCAATGATAACTATTTTATTGATAAGATTGATATTATGGAAATCGTGCAAATTCAATAACCAAATATTTTAATTAAAATGTGTAGTTGATTACAATCTCATAATTATTTTAGATTCAACTTTTTATTCTTAAGTAATATAATGTATATTTTAAGATTATTTTATATTTGATTGAAGATATTTTAAAGAACTAATATCTGGCGTAAGCAATTATTTATCAATTTAAAAATAATAAATATATCAAAAGTATTTAGTTAGTATTTTACAAGATAATAATTTTTTAATAAATTATTTTTTCATAATTTTTTAATAGAATTCATAGCCATAACAAAGGAGTTCTGGGGAATTATATAGTGAATCGCTATATGTCATCAGAGGTAAGAAACATATCAGAGATAGTGGAAGCAATAATAAAGGAAGGAGTCAGTCAAAGACTCTAGATTGATCAAAGGTAACATGTTGGAACTGAAAAGAGGTGGGACATTTAAGGAATCAATGCCCAAATGATAAACAAGTCAACATTGCAGAAGACTTCGCGGGCGAAGACCTTTTAGTTTGTTGCACGGATAGCAGTGTGGATTATTGGGTCATGGATTCTGGTGCTTCATTTCATGCTACCCACAACAGTGAAGCATTGTAGAATCTAATTATTGGAGACTTTGTAAAGGTAAGACTAGCATACAACAAAATTCTTAATGTTACGGGCATGAGTGACATAGTGGTGTTGAAAACACCAGTTGGTTTTTGGACTTTGAAGGATGTTAGAGTTGTTCCAAGCTTGACGAAAAGTTTGATTTCAGTTAGGCAGTCGGATGAACAAGGACATGAAATGAAGTTCGGAAATCAGCAGTGGAAGGTCGTCAAGGGAAATCTTGTCATGGTCCGCAGAAGAAAGAGAGGTTCATTGTATATGGTTGAATTACCGTTGAGGGAGTGACCATCCCAGTTCAGAAGATAAACAAAGTCCGATTCACAGAATCTCGTAGACAGAAGATGTTTGTCTTTACAAGAGAGAAACCTAGAGCCACAGGTCAAATTAAGGATGAATGATCATGGAAAGGTTCAGGTAGATAGTTAGAGGTACTTATTGCAGTGGGAACACGGGTTGTGCTTTAGCTGAGATTCCTAGACGACAGTGGGTTAGGAGAATCAGTATTCCAGTTGTTGAAACATCTCCAGAAAATTTCTTGTTGAGTATGAACTATGTTTGTTCTCAGGCTATTCTAGGATCCGGCACTTCGTGTAAGTGAGAGCCGGTAGTAATAGAGAACGAGTCAGTGGCAGTTTCAGTCATGACTGACGTGTTGAAACTCAAGGAAGTTTTAACAAAGTTTTCAAAATGATTAAGAAGGTTGGTGACAACTAGAGGTGGAACATTGAGTTCCGTCAACAGATTACAAAAGTACATGTACAGAGTTGAAGAGCAAGTAAACATTGTTCTTTGGCTTCTAGTGGGAGATTGTTGGGTATGAAGCCATGTCCAATTGTGTTAGGCTGACTAGACACCATGTTTAGTGTGTGGGCTTAATAATTGTGTCCCTTTTATAATCTCTATTTAAAGAGATCATTATACTTGTAATTGGTGTGCAATAAGACAAAAATGAAAACCTAATAGTTGCCAATGTGGATGTAGGTTGTAGTTGACGACCAAATCACGTTAAATCCTGTGTTGTTTATTTTATGCCATTGATTCGTGATTATGTGTATTGCTTTGACGTAGGTTTTTCCCATCGCAAGCTACTCAAACATTGTCTAAGAGGCATTTGCAAAAAAATGTATTTTCTAGTTGCAAGTTCTCGTACATATATATATACGGTTGAGGGACAAAAATGGTTTTTTGAATTATTAGCCTTAAAACAATAGAACCAAATGAATAATCAAATGAAACTATTCCTGTAATGAAAGACAAAAACTTTGGAAAGCATATACGGTTTTGGATAAAATTTTATTAATTGGTACAACCACTGAAAAATACAGTTATCGTTGTTTAATTTCATCACCTTAGCTGGAGCACAATATCACTACATTGCTGTACTTACTACGGCAAAATTAAAAAAAAATCCATTACTTGCTCGCAAAATATTTAGAGTTTGTTTTCATAAACAAATGTGAGGGTATTTTTGTTATTTGAATCTATGATTTTGTGGAGGAGAGAATATAAATGTGAAAAGTAAATTTTTTCTCTCCATTGAACAGTTGAACAGAACTAAAGGGAAACCAAACTCAATATTGATTTTTTTTTCTCCAAATTTATCATTTTTTATTTTATGATTTTACATTTATTTTACATTTTTCATTAATAAAAGATAGATTTCATTACAAATATTAGTTATTAAATAAATTTAACTAACACAAATATTTTAATAAAGTAATAATAATAATAATTAATAATAAAAATAAAATTTTAATAAAAAATATATAGTTATTTATAATAAATAAATTATATAATTATTATTATAAATATAATAATATTATTTGCATTTAATACAAAAATATTTTCTAATTAAAATTTTTAAATTTATGAATTTTAAATTATTTATTTTTATATAACAATTTACAATTTTACATATATTCAAAATTTTACATGTACATAATTTTCATCAAGTAATTCATATTTTTTTAAAATTAATTATTCAACTACATCAAATTATATTAATTAATAATTTTAATTCATCTAAATTTTATAAAAAATATATAATATTTGATTATTCTATTTTGTTAAATGACAAGAATAAATTTATAATATTATATTTTATAACTTTAAAAAGTATATCCTTATAATCATCACATCACACCAATTTTGATTGATTAATGTTTCTTATAAATTAATTATAACATAATAACACATTCTAAATACACTATTTTTTCCTCTCAAATTATCATACATTCACTTCAAATCTTTACACTTCAAATCTTCACACCAAATAGAACCTTAAAGAAAGACACCTCATAGTCTTCGTCAATGCACTAAAATCTATGTGAGGTTTTTTTTTCTTAAACTGGTCTAATTTATTTTCAAATTTCTCAATATGCACAATTTTTTTTTTAGAAATGGGTAAATAGCCAACAGAGAGTACGCTTACCATAAATCGTCAATTGTGTTTACTATTTAAAAAAAAATCATATATATGACGATATACAATTTAATTAGAAATCGTATTTTGTATATATATTTTATAATATTATAATATATAAAAATTTAAAAAAAGAAATTTAAAACCTAGAATTGATATAGTCTTTTAACTAATCCTATATGAAAATACGTTTATAATGTTTGAATATATAATAATTTGTTTGACTTATTTGGGAGTTGTTCATCCATTTCATTATGCATAAGAGTTTTTGGTCTGCCTGATTTCTTACCGTGCATGTGGAGGTCTGGGATGAAATTCGATCCCATATAAGTAGACCAATAATCTTTATTTTGAATTGGATGAAATTCAACTTCGTAAGCTTGCAAAATATACTGCAGACTATATATAGGATCAACGAATGTTGTTAGTTGTAAACAACATGCCGAACAAACATCGATAATATGAGCACAGGGAAGTTAGAGAGCTTGAAACTCCCCACAATCACACTACTAGTCATCAAGTCTTACTGTGTATGACATAAGTAGGCGTCGTAGTTGGGCAGTGAGTAATTCTTGAACATCAAACTCTGAATTTTGTCTATTGTAGCTTTAGACATGACACATAACAAATTATTGTTCATTTTTTCATAACAAGATAGTAATATCTTCCGAATACCCATGTTTATCAATTTTCTCTTCGCCTCAACATTCTTGAACTTTTTATTGAAGTTAAATGCAATGTGGTGTATGCAATATACTGATAGGATACCATGTCCTTCCCAAGCAACTTCTGGAGATTTTAATACTGATAAAATGACCTTTCATCTATTAGTTATCATGTATATACTTTGTTGCAGTATGGCGTGTGATCGCAACAGGCGGAAGAACTAGATCAATGCTTCGTTTGTTTCACCTTCATTATTGCAAAAGCTAAAGGGCATATGATCTGATTGCCATCTTGACCAATTGTAGTTACCAAAGTCACGTAGTATTTTTTCAGTCAAGAATGTTCCGTCAACTTGGACTATTGGCTTGCAATAATTAAAGTCATCAATGCAAGGCTTGAAAGCCCAAAATACAAGTTCGAAGATGAAACATGAGTTGTCTTGAACACCGTCTATAACCAAAGGTCGAGTTACATATTCGACAATTGTCCTAGGGACATTTTCTTGAACCGCTTGCAGCCATCTTGAAGATGATTACAGGATTCGTTCCATTGGCCGAATTCCATGGCAGGCGCCTTTTGTCTTACTATGCATGTCTCGTGAAAATAATATTATGAAATCATTTACCTAATGCATCTAAATAAAAAAAATCAAATTTTTTATTTTAAAAAATATTTCTTATGCGAGTTGGCCAGCAGGCCCGCGGGCCATCCCTTATGTGGGGCAAGCTAGAAAAATCAGCCTGCAAATTCTATGCAGGGTGGGCCAACCCGACCCACTTTTTGCGTGCCAAGTGCAAGGCAGGCTTATGCGGGGCGAACCAACCCGCATTGCCACCCCTATTGGTTGGAATGTGGCTTCAGAGTATGTGATAAGTGCATGCATTTTGGTTGAAGTGTGATTTTTATAGATGGGTGCATTGGGCTTCTCCATAGTCTAAACAGATAGTTTATTAAAGAAATAATGATTATCAAATTATATGCAATTATACACAATTATCGTAAGTAATTATCGTATGCAATTATACGCAATTAATTTGATAATGATTGACATGATTAGTGGATCATTACATAATTAGAAACACTGCAGGCTTGTTTGCGTAAAACATAAAAGAGTAAACTAAATAATCATATCCAATTGATACCAACAGGAAAAGAGAACTAGAACAGAAAAACAAAAAGGAGTAACTAGCTTTGTCCTGTAACAATTGACACCAACCACCATTCATCATTCCCTTAAATAATTCAGGTTTACCTGTAACACTTTGATCCTTTTGTGCAAGCTCTCGCACCTCTCTTCATACACTTCCTTGAGATTTTTCATCTGTTGGATTCTTTGGGCTACAGTATCACACATGTCTTCAATTCTCTTCGACTACTTCTTTCATAGTCTCAGACAACTCTTGAAATCTGTTGATAACATCTCTTCAAAATCATTGGTGAATCATAACATCTCAATCTAAAAGAAATCAAGTTATGGTCATGAAGCAAACATATTATGTAAGAGAAATTGTGGTTGATCCGCCAACATCTTGTTGAGAAACCAATTTTATGAGAAATAAAAAAACTTATCATTATTTATACATATTTAATTGTAACATTAATACATAATTGGAACATCAACATACCTTGGTCAACACATTGAAGCTCTTCAAAATCATAGTCTAACAATGACGGTAAAAGTGTATCTTTTAGCCAACCTTGTGTACAAATAAGTGCCTCCACTCTTTGATGTGATAAAAAAACTATGATATGGATGAAACACTCTTTCTCCTAAACGTGGACTCATATGCTACTACAAAAACAGGCATAACTAATAATTCTCGTGCTATGTTTGAAAGGATTGAAAATATACATGAATTAATTTTCCACCAATCTAGAATATTCAAATTTGCACCTGTATCAAGTTCCTCCTTTAAATATTTTTGAAGCTAGCTCATATTTGTTTGAAGAGGGTAACCCTGTTGTTTGAAAAAATTTATTCCAACCATATGGATCATTCTTATAAATCGGTATCTTTGTAGGTATTTGTTGTGTGTCATTTTCAGCTCCCCCTTTTTGACTTTTATATTCATCAAACAACAACTTCAAAGAAATATTTAATCTTGACTTTAAGAAACATCCGTTATTTGTCTTTTCTGAATAAAAAAGTTGATCAATTGTCCAATTCACATATCTCATTTTGTATCTAGGATCTAAGACAACGACAATTAGCAATAACATATTCAACTTGTTAGGTTCACCCCAATATTTCTCATTTTTTTCCCATTTTTTCAGCCATCTTATATGTAGCACTGCTTGCACTATTGGACTTAAGAAAATGATTGATCCCATTCCAAATTCCTACCACCTCTAACATGTACATATTACTAGTAACATAGGAGGTACCAGAGATGCGCATAAGAGCTTCATAAAAAATACTCATAAATGGTAGAATAGACTCAACATATTCCCAATCTTCATAAGAAGGCAAACCAATTCCCTTTCCTAACTCATTAGCATATTTTGTATCATGAAACTCAAGCTCATCAAATGCCTTTTTATGTTTCAAAGCAGCATCTAACATCAAATAAGTTGAATTCCATCTAGTTTCAACATCCAAACAGATGAGACCCTTATATTCAATGTTTTATTTCTCAACAGACTCCTTGAATTTCATAAATCTAGAAGAAGATGATCTAATATATTTTACTGCAATACGAATTCTTAAAATAGAGCAGTTAATCTCTTTTAGCTCACTACTCACAATTAAGTTCAAAATATGTGCACAACAACGCATGTGGATATAATCACCTTTCAAAACCAAGTTATTCCAAGATAATAGTCTTTTCTTCAAGTGTTGAACTCCTGTGTCATTTAATGTAGCATTATCTACTGTCAAGGTTAAAACACGAAACCCCATTCATACAAGCATGACTCAAAAAATTTAGCCATGACTTCTCCTGTATGACTTATTACTTTACAAAAATTCAAAATCTTTTTATGCAAGATCCAATCATTATCAATGAAGTGGACTGTCATAACTTTTATTTTGAGGTGAAGTCCATGTATTAGTAGTTAGACAAACTCTCTAACAAATTTGAGAAAAAAACTTATTCAAATATACCTTTTTTTGCATTCCATAATGATATAATATTTTGTGATAAGGTATAGTGTGATGGGATCTTAAATCTTGGTTGCAATGCATTTGAATACTTCCTAAAAGCAACATGCTCAACAAATCGAAAGGGGAGTTCAACTTCCACAAATATTTTTACCAGTTCTTCTTGACAAACTTCTTAGTCAAATCTACCGTAGGAAGGAGAGTTCATATTTCCATCAACTGTTGAAGATGTACCTACTTTTTGTCTCTTGTTTTCTTCTTTATTAGGGTTATTTGGACATCTCAACACATGATTCCACATTACACTTGTTCCTTTCTCATATCGAATAAGAATATCACAATACTTGCACTAAGCTCTCTTATCCGACTTAGGTTTTAGTTGAATAAAATGATTTCAAGTTTCTGAGCGATTTTTTCTTCCCTCATGGAAAGAAGGTCTTGCATTTGTAGAGTCAGAGACAGTTGATGGAGTAGAAACCACATACTAAATTGGTTTTGAAACTGAGTAATTATCTTCTTCGTGCATTGATGACATTGAATAAAAGTAAAAGATACAACCTATTATTGTATCCATTGCAATATGGCTAGACGGTCTCCTCTACAATAAAAATATATATATATATATATGAAGTAAAGACTACAAAGTCATTTATACATGTACATACAAGTATATAAAATAAGAATGATATCACTATTGTATATATCATCGCAAGCAAGACAAATTTTTAAGTGAAGTGTAGTAGCAACAACTTTATAAGGTCCATGGGTATGATTTTCTTTAAAGTTGTCCTGTTCTCTATAATACCTTCTAGAAAGTAGGGATTCTCAATTTATGAAGGCATTTATGCGTGTGATGTCAATGTGAAGGTCATAAAAACTCAAGTTGTGGATTCTTAGCAGTCACATTGCTAGTTTTTAGGAGTTTACATTCGTCTTTTGTTGTGTATGTGACTGCTGTTTGAAATAATTCTTTATGCTTTAAATTAAAAGCTCCATTGCTAGGCTTTACTCCAGCACTCAAATTTAGAGTGTACCCTTCTTTAGTCTTATCAACTAAAAACATATCATGCACAAGAAGCATGTGAAACACCAAGTAGAAACACACGTTTTTGCACAATACTTCACTTCTATTTCAAGCCTGTCCTCTATATTCCTAAAACCTGAACTGAATGCCTTATACCATCATAGTTGGCTCCAAGCAATTACGCAATTACAGATTAAATGTCTACCCTACATTCTAAAGCACATTGAAACTAGTATATAAAGTAACCAATAACAACTAATTGTCCATGGTTGTTTATAATTGACTTATAGCTATGTTGGTCTCCATAGGCTAACCATTTGAAGTCTCACATAGCATCCAAGTACAGTTCACAAATCTATGGCAATGGCTACAAAAAAGTCTTTTTTCTCTAAATTCAAAGAAAGCATCTATTTGATTCTTCCTTGCCATGGCTTCTAATTTGATCCAACATTGACCTCTTTATTACCTTGACAAAAAGAATGTCTTCCATATAATTTATAAGAGGAAGTTTACACGAGAGAAACCTCATAGTTTTCCTAAATATGGTAAAATGAATCAAGATCTCATGTAATGCCAAAATGATTCTATCCCAGAAGCGAATTTTTTCAAGAAAATGGTAAGAGATTCTTAATTAGCTAAGTGAGAAAAGTTATAATTATTTAAATATAAAACTGCACTATTATTTGCAATGTAGAAATCCCAAAAATGGGAGTTTATCCTACCAAAAAAATGATTTGGATAAACTATAGCAAACATATTTGGAACTAATGAGATGATCCAAGGAAAACTAGAAGTAATAGTGAGTTGAAAAAATATAATGCATCAACCATCCAAACATAAGTGCTTATGGATGAAAACCAAAATAAGTTGCTTTTGCTGCAGAGACAGAGTGCTTCAATGCAAAGAAATCGATTTGCCAAGGCGGTGGAGAGAGTCGGAGGCAGTGGTGTGCTTCGTTCGTTTTGTCGGAGGTGCAGAGCGAAGTGCAATATGTGATTTGGATTGAAAATTTGGATTTTTAAATTTTTTAAATTTGTATAAATAAAATAGATATCTGATTTGGAAAAACGGTTAAATGTGGATCAAAATAAAATCCAGATTTAAATAACCAGATTTCATGCGTGCATGTTTTTTTTGGAATGTGACTTTTAATACTATAGATGGTGCATTGGGCTTCCATAGTCTCAAATATTATTAAATAAATAATGATTATAAAATTATATGCAATTATATACAATTATTGTACGCAATTAATCAAAATAAAATCAAGATTTAAATAACCAGATTTATAATGGATCAAAAAGGTTTAGAAATTGGATCAGATTAGTCTAACCAGATTTTTTTTTCTATCCTTAACCTTCATGCAAATTTCGTTCAGATGGATGCATGCATTTTGGTTAGAGTGTGATTTTTATTGATGTAGATGGGTACATTAGGCTTCCATAGTCTTAGACATTATTAAGAAAATAATGATTATCAAATTATACGCAATTATACACAATTATTGTATGTAATTATTGTACACAATTAATCAAAATAAAATCCAGATTTAAATAACTACATTTCTAATGGATCAAAGCAGTTTAGAAATTTGATCATATTAGTCTAACCAGATTTTTCCCACCTTAATCTTCATGCAGGTTTCGTTTAGAGTAGGTGAGTGCATGCATTTTGGTTGGAGTGTGATTTTTATTACTATAGATGGGTGCATTGGGCTTCCATAATATCAGACATTATTAAGGAAATAATGATTATCAAATTATACACAATTTATTGTACGCAATTAATTAAAATAAAATCCAGATTTAAATAAATACATTTACAATGGATCAAAGCAGTGTAGAAATTTGATGAGATTAGCCTAACCAGACGATTGGGCTTCCATAGTTTCAGACATTATTAAGAAAATAATGATTATCAAACAATACGCAATTATACACAATTATTGCACGTAATTAATTTGATAATGATAGACATGATTAGTGGATCATTACCTAATTAAAAACACTGCAGGTCTGTTTGTGCAAAACAGAAAAGAGTAAACTAAATAATCATATCCAATTATACCAAGAGGAAAACATAACCAAAACAGAAAAATAGAAAAGAGAAATTAACTTTGTCATGTAACAATTAACACTAACCACCATTCATCATTCCCTTAAATAATTCAAGTTTACCTGTAACTTTGATCCTTTTATGCAGGCTCTCACACCTCTCTTCATGCGAATTATTTTGTCATCTGTTGAACTCTTTGGGCCACAGTATCACACATGTCTTCTAAGAGTTTTTATGTTCTCTCCGACTATTTCTTTCATAATCTCATACAACTCTTCAAATCTTTTGATAATATCTCTAACTCATTTTTTCAGAGTCTCCATCAACTCTTTAAGACTTTTTATTTTTTATTTGACCATTGTCTTTTTTTCATTATATTTTTGTAATGCTCTCTTTTCAATTTCTTTATGCCACAAAAGGCCCAACATCATATATTAATGCAGTCATAACATAATCTCACAGAATTGGAGTATTCACCTCTACAATCTTCAGCCTCTCCTTTGCGAGGAGAGCTCGGAGAGGTCGGAGTTTTCACCGTCAACATTCTGCATTTATAATCATCAAAAACCGCACCATTCAAAATTCACAATTTATAATAAGAAATTGAAAATTCAACATATGAAATTGCAATTACCTTCATCCCGGTTTCGTGTACGCAATTAAACACCATTAATTTGATAATGATAGACATGATTAATGGATCATTACATAATTAGAAACACTAGGTCTGTTTGCGCAATTCATCATTCTCTTAAATAATTTAGGTTTACTTGTAACACTTCCATACTTTTGTGCAGGCTTCATACACTTCCTCGAGATTTTGCATCGGTTGGACTCTTTGGATCACAGTATCACAAATGTCTTCAAGACTTTTTATGTTCTCTTCGACTATTGCTTTCATAGTCTCAGACAACTCTTCAAATTTGTTGATAATATTTTTTACTCTTTTTTCCAGAGTCTCCATCAACTCTTCAAGACTTTTTATTTTTTCTTTGACCATCGCCTCTCTTCCATTATATTTTTTTACTGCTTTATGTTTTCTATCACAAAAAGACCCAACATCATATATTAATATAGTCATAACATAATCTCACATAAAAGAAAGAAGTGGAATTGGAGTATTCACCTCTGCAACCTTGAGCCTCTCCTCTGCGAGGAGAGCTCGTTGAGGTCAGAGTTTTGATCGTCAACATTCATTTTCTACTTGCAGAGTCAAAGAAAACTAAAGAGATTCAAAACAATGGATATGGTATCATTTCCAATTTTCAATAACATTTATAAACAACAAAAACCTATGGATTCTGTTATATATCTCATTCTTTCAAATAAGCATCATTCGAAATTCACAATTTATAATAAGAAATTGAAAATTCAACATATTAAATTACAATTACTTTTATGCAGATTTTATGCAGATTTCGTTTAGAATAGGAGGGTCATTTCACTTTTTTTTTTCTCTATCTCTATGTTCATCAATTTGGGTTTAGGGTCATAATATGTACATTAAAAAAACAGAGATACATGGTGGGTCATAATTCATCTTCGCACCATTACAAAGATATTTTCATTTTCCATAGGTCTACCACAAAAAAAATTGTGTAAGAAAATGAATAAATAATATAAAAGTTTTTGTAATTCATGTTTTATACTACATATTCCTCCAATGAATGATAATGAAAATAAAGATATTTTAAAAGAGGAAGATGATTATCCTATAATTAATATGAATGATATTGTTGGATAGTTTATCTGTATTAAATATTATGTCATTTATTTGGATCATTTCATGAATTATGAATCTATTTTAATTATTTTATGTATAATTGATGCCCGAATTACTATTTTTTTTTTCTCTCCAATCCGCCTCCGAGTTAAGAGTTTGACATCATTGATATAAACAACTCTTAATCGCTTCAATGATTATTCTAACTTGCATGAAGAGAATTCAAGCACTCATGAAGTTTATTTATAAAAGACCAAAGCATGTTATTTGGCATTTGGGAAAAGGCTTTAGGAAATTTCTACACAGTTCAGCTAGGTAGGATAACAAATACTACATATTACAGATATATCTGGTTCGAGGAAAATTTCAAATCAGTTTTGAATTTAATTTCCAAAACCAGAGTCTGATCTCCTTGTGTATTCTTCAACCAGTAGAGCTAGAGAGGAAGATTTGTTCTTAAGCAGTTTCTTTGGTGAATCATATTCCTCAATCAATCCTGCAGCATCAATATGAAAGGAAATCATATGATTGAAATTAAAACAAGACCACACTAGCAAGAAGAAAGAGACACAGTGATGCTTACCTTGATTTAAAAACAGAACCATGTCACTATCGATGATTGAAGTTATCCTATGAGCAATAGTAAGGACTGTGCATTCCGCAAAATGATGCTTAACTGTTTGCTGAATAATATTATCTGTGGCTGTATCAACTGATGCAGTAGCCTCATCAAGCACCAAGATCTTGCTTTTCTTCAGTAGAACACGGCCTAGGCAGACCAATTGCCTTTGA
>Ga0123342_1007523_pt1 | contig 14314 bp, 11 predicted proteins | sample Turbeawhitnodule_FD_89960 | JGI IMG/M metagenome (GOLD analysis project Ga0123342, IMG submission 89960) | Root nodule microbial communities of legume samples collected from Mexico - Turtle bean Mexico white nodule | ecosystem: Host-associated > Plants > Roots > Nodule | place: Mexico: Nepantla...
AGTATAAAAGGTTTGTTTATGTTTTAAAACAAACAAGTGAAACAGATTTGAGTTTTTCAGTTGTGAGAAAGATTGCTTTCAAGTTTTGAACATTCACATCAAGCTTTGGGTTTTCTCAAGAAATAGTGGAATATGATTGCATCTGTATTGATTTCAGATTGTACTGTAAACAAGTGTAATTCTTTCTGAATCTTCTGTATTTTCTGGTGTTGTTGCCTAGGAGTGTTGTGTGCTCTTGAGGTGGTCAAGATCAATACTCTTGGTGTGTGTTGTGCCAAAGTGAGTGTGTTTCTTGAAGGGTTCAAGGTCACTACTTTGGTGGTTTGTGTGTAATTTGTTTTGATTGCTTAGTGCATTGCCCGGTGGCTTCTGGGGACTGGATGTAGCTCTTGGTTTAAGAGTGAACCAATATAAACTGTTGGAGTATCTCTTTCTTCCCTTAAACTCTTTTAAATTCAATTGTTATTGCTTTACTGGTATAAACAACCGATTGTTTTTCTGGTGCTTTGTTATTTTGTGCTTAAATTCTTGGCTAACTGAAATTCTGATCTGGATTCACACAAAGGATATTGTTTAAGCTGAAAAAGTTTTCAAAAACCCCTCTTAAACAATTCACCCCGTCTCTCGTTTAAGGCCATATATTCTAACAATAATTGAAATGTGCTGAAATTTTAAAGCAAAAAAATCAACTAAAAAAAGATAAGCATAATTAAAACCATGCTCTGAATACCACATGATGTGAGTTGATTTTAGAATTGCACATTTTTATGGGTTGCACTTTTTTTATGGTTTTGATTTTACACAAATATGGTGAGAAACCCAAAGAAGATTCCCACTAGAAATGAACTTAACCAAGTGGTTAAGTAAGTGTGAAGGTTCAGTTCTAGAGGGCAAAGAGAAAACACGATCATATGTGTTGATGATGAAGAGGTGCGGAATTAAGGAGTATATAAGGGAGAGAAAGAAGATGGAAACCAAATAGAAAAAGATGAACACAAGAACATAAAGGAATGGAAAATAAAAAGATGAAAGGAAAGAGAAGCTTATGATGGTGAATGTGTGGTCACGCCACTTGGAGGATGGGAGGAGACTCCAAGATGAGTGGTGAAAAGTCTCCACTTGAAGTGTAGAGCACTCAAGATAAGACCCAAATTCTAGGAGACTCGACTCATTAAACACTCTGACAGAGTTTCTTTTCTATTCAAAATTCAACGTGTAATACATGAGGCAAGACACTCTATTAATAAGAGAGAATGTCTTGGAGACCAAGATAGAGGGGTAGGGATGTCATTTGTGAGAAACCTTGTAGAAGGTAGGTCAACGTGGAGTGCCTCCCAAGCTAGCCTACATCTTCTAGAAACTAGGTTAAGGGCGGTTTTGGAAATGGTTTCTAGAAGCTATGTTTTTTTGGTGGGTTTGGCACAAGCCCAATATTATACTAAGCGGCACCTCGCTCCTGGTTTCAAAAGTTCTCTCTCTTCTTCATCTGGGCTTCGTTGGTGCCAAGAGTGAAACTTCTCTCTTCACATGGTTTACTCAAAACAACACTTTTTTTACACTAATCTATGTTGATGATATCTTAGTTACTAGTTGTTCTTTGATCTTGGTGCAAGGTTTCATGAAATAGTTAGGCTCATATTTTGCACTGAAGGATGTTAGACCTCTGCATTTCTTCTTAGGAGTCAAAGTTTCTTAGGTTAAAGACAATTTTATTAATCTATCTCAAGCTAAATATCTTAAAGATCTCCTACATCACACAAACATGGTCAACTTTAAGCCCCAACCATCTCCAATGCTTTCTTCTTTGTGCCTTACTGTTAATGAATTTGTCTCCATCGATGATCTAACTCTATACTGATCCATTGTTGATGCCTTACAATATGCTACCATTACTAGACCTAAAATCTCCTTCTCGATTAATCGGGTTTGTCAGTACATGCATAAACCACAAATTCACCACTGGAAATTTGTTAAACGTATTCTGCGTTACTTGGCTGACACTTCAACTCGTGGGCTTCTTTTGACTCTTTCACCAAACTACTTTATCACAGGTTTCAGTGACTTTGATTGGGCCACTAACTTGGATGATCACAAATCCACCACTAAATATTTCATCTTTGTTGGTCGCAACCTTGTTTCTTGATCCTCAAAGGAGCAAAAGGTAGTCTCTAGAAGCAATACTAAGGTTGATCACTTCTTCCACTCCAACAATCTATTTTGATATTATCGGTGTTTTTCAAATTGTTGCAAACTGTATCATGCATTCACACTCTAAATACTTTGAGCTAGATTTGCATTTCGCCCGTGAGGGTTCTGGATGAGCAGATACTATTGGTTCATCTTCCATCTTAATTCCAAATAGCTGACATTCTAACTAAACCCTTAATGTTTCAAAAATTTAAATATAAACTTTGGGTGGTGGATAACTCACCCATAAATTTATGGAGGTATTAGCAATACAATTGCTAGTGCAATTACATAAATCTAGTTATTCTGTTATAGAGCTTCTCTGTATAGATTTATTTATGTAAATATACCTTTTCATTGCCTTTATAAAATAATATTTCTTTAATTCTCTTTTTCTATGTCGACTCATACACTTATACTGCAAAATATTAAATTATTTTAATAGTTAATTATATGTGTAATTGATTTTGTTGTAATTGATTATGGTTGGAATTAATTTTATTTAGGTAAATTTATTTAAAAAATAATTTTAAGATAACTAATTTCATTAAAAATCTTCTATATTTGAAGAGTATTATCAAACTGAAAAAATAATAATAAATTACACATTTTCATGTTCATGAAAACGAATTCTTTTTACAATATTTTTTAGACATTTAAGCTTTTGTGCCAAACATACAACTCGAATTACAAACAGTTCTTTTATTAAAAATAAAAAACTTCAATCAATAAAAATCACCTTTCCTGAACATGTTCTAAAAATTCCATTTCTTTTTAGTTCTCGAGTTTTGTTCCTCTTGTTTTACGTTTACGGGCCTTGGGCCTCTTTATCTGCATGTACATAAATATAAAAGGCAGTTTCTTCCTCCACGCCTACATTTTTTTTCCTGCACCCCACAAGGTTGCGCAAAAACAAAACTGTCCCTATATAAAACTGTTTTTTTGTATTCTGGATTATGAAATTCGGTAAAATTTTGGATTGACGCGTCTGGTAATCTCCCGGATTGGTGCTTCCGGTAGTATATGAAGTGTTAATCCAAAATAAAAAAAATGCAAAACATCCATAATTGAAAAAAAAAACATTCTGGATCCGCTAATCCGTAATTCAAAATATGCATTTCGGATTCAGAAATCCATAATTGAAAAAAATCATTCCGGATCCAGCAATCCATAATAGAAATTAGGCTTCCAGATTCAGCAATCCAGAAATTAACAATTTATGCAAACTTTGCTTCCGGAACACCCCACTCATCAGGAAAGCAACATGATTCACTTCTGGATTGATGAATCCATAACGCACTCCCAGATCCCGAATTCAAATAACATGTGAAGGTCAATTTCAAAATTTACAAAATTATGGGGGTGCAGGATGAAAAATGTAGGGGTGTAGGAAGAAACTGCCAATATAAAATACCTTAGGTTGTAAAACAGATGACAAAGGGACAGTTTCTTCCCTACATCTCCATATATTTTTTTACACCCCATATAAAATATGAAAATATTGTTTTATCATTTTTGTGTCACCTCCATATTACAGATTATATAATTCAAAATAGTATTTTGGATTATATAATCCAAAAATTTGTATTTGATAATAGCTTTCAGATTACGTAATCCAGACACGCATTTGAAAAAAGGCTTTCAGATTACATAATCCGAAAGTTAGAAAAGACTTTCGAATTATATAATCCAGAAACTAATCATGCATCAAAAAAAGACTTATGAATTATGTAATCCGAAAGCTAATTACGAATTTAAAAAATGACTTTTAAATTACATAATACAAAATATTATATAGAGATATTTTTGAAAATACGAAAATTTATAGAGATGAGAGAAGAACATGGAAAAAATAAGTCTAAAAATGATATTACTAAAAAAAATCCGTTTATTGCTTTCTCTCTTTCGTCTTCTTCTTCTTGTTTCATCTTCTGGGTTCATGGCGAAATTCAATATCAGTTACTTTGGATTTTTTTTTTCTTGAATCCACTATTAATAGAAAATTAAAGATTAATTTTTCAAAAAATTATTTAAGTGGTTGACATTTTAGAACGGATATTATTCCACATGTACAAACTAGAAATTTAATTTTTTATTATATACTTAAAAAACAAAGTGATTATGTGATTGGATTGGTTGATGGAAACTTGAGAATGTTACTTGGGAGACTCTTGGTCACTTCACATTATCTACAATGATACTTTGTTTAATAGTAATGATAATAAACAAACACGAGGCACGTGGGAAGTGCGTGCAACTCCTTCATCCACGGTTTCTCCACTTTAGGATTCGGGAGAGGTGTCCAGTGGACACGTGTGCCGAAGCAGCATGCACGTGGCTTGTGCTTTGGGCAAAGAACCTTCGTAAAAATTTAGGCCATTAATACCATTGGATTAGGGGAAAAGTTTGTGATGTGAACGGTGGAAGATTAAGCATGACACGTTTAAGGCAGAACCCGATACTTGGCCTCTCTCTCTCTCTTAAAACTTAAAACGTGTCCCCCCTTGTCCCCATCATCCATCATCACACTTCTCAACACATTTTATAATCCTCCCATCTCTCAAACCTTTTCTCACTTCATTGCTTCACCTTATATCTTTCTTCTTATTCTTCACTCACTCTCACACCTCAAAAACACACACAAATACCAACACATGGGCAAGTTGTGGACCTTCATCGCCCAGCTTCATTCTATTGCTGGGTATCAATTACGTTGTTCTTCTCTATCTCTATATCTTAAACTACTATTCATAACTTTGTTTTTCTTCTTTTCAGGCCTGTTGTGACGTTGTTATACCCTTTGTAAGTATTCCGTAATAACTTTTCTCTATTTAGTACGTACTTTAGTTATAGAAATTAAGACATGAATTATAAATATTATTGTCATAGGTATGCATCGGTGGTAGCAATAGAGAGCCAATCCAAGTTGGACGACGAACAATGGCTAGCTTATTGGATCATTTATTCCTTCCTCAGCCTTGTGGAAATGGTTTTTCAACCTGTATTAGATTGGTGAGTTTAAACTTAATAACTCGCTCTCTCTCTTTCTCTCTTTCGTACTTAAATCATCATCTTTAATTTGAGATTGGTGCAGGATACCAATTTGGTACGATGTGAAGCTATTGACAGTTGCATGGCTGGCGTTGCCACAGTTCGAAGGAGCTTCCTACTTGTATGAAAGGTTCGTGAGAGAGCATATAAGGAAATACATAACGGACAGGGAGCATCTGCAATACAACCCTCACAAGACCAAAACCTCTCCCAACGACAACAAGGCCAAGAAGAGATTCGTCCAGTTCGTCACGCCCAACAAAGTCAGTTACCTCTTTTCCTTTCATCACATTCAATCATTCAAAGTTCAAACAATTAACTGTCTTCTGTTTTTTCCGTCTCAGCAACAGGAGGATCAGGAGGCGTATTGAGTTTGCAAAAGGATGGTGGTCAGAAGTGTCTTCAGTTTTTCACCCCAGGATCTTTCATTGCTCTTTCAATCAACTTTCCTTTCAAAATTTGGCTACTTGCCTTTTATTTATGTTTTAATTATGTGTATACTTTTCTCTCCACCTCCTTCTTCTGCCATCATCATCTCATCTCATATCATATCATAATTTTACGTGTGTGTAAAGTCATCTCTTTCTTCAGTCTGGATGCACATGCATGTATGGTATTCTTAGCCTGATACGAAAGTAAAGCAAAAATTCCATTCTCAGGATGGATCTGTGAATCCAAACTCTCAAGTATTCTCTCTCCTACATACGTGTAGGAAGGAAAGGACGATCAAGAATAGAACAAATACGATTTTATAGTAACCTTTCACCCTTATCTTTTACGTTTAGCTAGCTAGTGTTTCGCGACACTGTTTCTGAGCTATGGTAAAAATGAAGACATTTTTCTCCTACCTGTATGTGAATAAAGTAAAACTCAGAAAAAATGTCACACTGCCAACCTAAATTTCAAAATTTTCACTCTTAAAAAAGGCTTCAAATAACTAAATATTTGGAAAGAATAAGGTACAAAGGAAGGAATAAAAGAAAGTCAGGAGAGAGAAATGAAAAAGTTGATTACTTATTTTTAATCTGTTTTATTTATTTATTTTCATCTCAATATTTCATTTTTATTGTTAATTTTTTTTTTCATTTTTCGGCAAGACACATTAATAAGGTCATATGATAGTATATAGTGTAAATTTCCCTTAATAGTGTCATGCCAATTCTTTCTTGGTATAATGGTGTATATTCATGACTTTGAAATAGAATGAAGAACCTTCTCACTTTTTTTTCTATCAAAGAATTTTATTTTATTTATTATAATGGTCTTCTCTTAATCTAAATACAGGTTAAGTCCTAAACTTTAATTCTATTAGAGGCATAATTAAATTTTATAAAATTATTTTATTAAAACATAATTAAATTTCATAAAATTATTTTAAATTTTAGAAACTAAAAATAATTAAATTTAAAAAATTAAAAAGTATAATTAAATTTATTACAATTACTTATATTTTAAAGATTAAAAATATAATTAAATTTTAAAAAATGCAGACGTATTTCACATGCTTCCAAAAAATAGAGCAACAACAATAATTTTGAAAAATACTTCTAAAATATTTAATTCTAATTGGGTCGGGCTATGCCTTAAATAAACATTTTATAGTTTTAAGGAATTTAAAATATTGAAAATGTAACTTTGTATTAACTGAATGTCCTAATTCTAATTTATAAACATTTTATAGTTTTAAGGAATTTAAAATAATGAAAATGTAATTGAATGTCCTGATTCTAATTTTGTGTTTAGATAATATAAAATATAAATTCTAAAGAATTATCTGTTGTCATCTACTGAGATGGAAAAATAGTGTATCTAATCCTATACTATATATGACTGAGCACAAGTAACTCTTGGACTTTTTCTTTCTACACTCTCTTTATTAAATTGTACCATTTGGGTGGAATGATCGAGTTTTATTAATGGGTTTTAATTTTTTGTTTTGATAATATAAAATGTAAATTTTAAATTTTTTTGAATTATTACATTTCAGTTGGGCGAAATGATCGAATTTTATTAATGGGTTTTAATTTTGAGTTTAGATAATATAAAATGTAAATTTTAATTTCTTTGAATTGTAACATTTCAGTTGGGTGAAATGATCGAATTTTATTAATGGGTTTTAATTTTGTGTTTATAAAATATAAAATGTAAATTCTAAAGATACTTCGTTCTCATCTTCTAAAAAGTACTATCTCTAATCCTATACTACATATGATTGCTAGATTTATCATAAGTAATTTTTGGGCTTTTTCTTCCTGCACTCTTCATTTTTTGAATTGCACTTTCTGAATTAGGTGAAATGATCCAATTATCTTCATGAATTTTACATTTTCTTTCTCTCCCCTTACCCTTTCTCCTTTCCACTCTACTTCACCGCTGTGTTTGTTCTACGGCTACCGTTGCTGTAGAAGAAGAAGAGGATACAGAATGCGTTACGAAAAAGCTTGTGTCCATAAAGTTCTTTCCGTAACATATTTTATGTGTTCTGAAAAACTTGTGTTAGAAAACTCATTCTAAAAAATACATTATGGAAATTATTATATATATTTTTCAAATATCCTGTTCGAAAAAGTTTATTCTAGAATGTATTTAATGTGTTTTAGAAATTCCATTCCAGAAACCTTGTTTGGTTCCAAAAATTCTGTGATGGAAATTTTGTTTTAAAAATTCTGAAAATCCCGTTTCAAGAATTCCAGAGAAAGTGTGATGCAGAAAATTTCTGGAATGATTAATTTGGAAGTCACTTTAAAAAAGAGTAAAATATTTTGAAAATTATGGGGGTCAAGTAGAAAAAATGGGGGGATGCAGGAAGAAAAAGCCTAACTAGCCTAACTTTTGTTGTCCTAACCTAAAGATTTTTGGCCCCAGCTCAATAAAGAGACTAAACCTATCCTAGAGTATTTTTATTGCACATGGTTTTGTCCAAAAACCTTATGTCCAATTACAAAGTAATTTAAAAATAAATAAATAAATATACCGAATTGGGAAATGAGATCTTTTATTACATAAAGCAATGTTTTGATGATGGATCTCTGACTTACTTGAACAATCTTTTCCTACTGATCAATATAACCTGCGAAAAGGTTATTCACTTCATCCAAAAATTTCTCATTTTTTTGGGTGTTTCTTCTTATACTTTTACATTTTTTTTCTTCAAAAAATACTCAAATTACATTACATCCCTTACTTCTCAAATTCAAAATTCTTCATTGAAATCCTTCATCAATTAAAAGCTCTACACTAACACCTAAACCTCCTCCAAATCAGCAACCTTAAAACCATTCGTAGAAATGAATATTTCTTTCTATCAACTCTTTTTTATGATTTCAAAAAGAGGACAAAATAGAAAGTGTAAGAGAAAATAGAAAGTTATGAATATTCTCTAAGATATGAGTCTCTTTGTATTTTTTTTGTTGTAGTGATGAATTATTCTTTATTATGAATGTCTCATTTTGAGATTCTCGATGTTCTGAGTTTCTTTGTGCATTCTATGTAAATGAATAAGATTATCTTCGAACATTATTCTTTTTGTTTAATTTTCCATATTTTAGTTGCAATAGATTATGATAAAGTATGTATGCAGTATGCAATATACTCTGATAAATGATCCAAAAACACTTTGATATAGTTTGTTAATATTTTGATATCTTTATGATGCTATTTAAACTTATAGTTTTTGTCATCATTTATGAAGGTTTTGATGATAATAAACATTATAAGATGTCTTAAGGTTTATAACAAACCTATTTCCTTTTCATAATTAGATATAAACACATTACAAAATCTATCAAGACTAAACCTGTTAGATGGTCCTATAGTGTTACATCTGTTATACGGTTTATCAGAGTTAAACTAGTTATACGATCTCATTGTGTTCAAAAGATTCAATGAAGTCTACAATTCTAACATATCAAACGATATCACACTAATTAACCTATTAGACGATCTCACTATACAAAATGTTTTAGACGGTCTTATTGTGTTAAACAAGTTAGAAGGTATTTTATGTTAGACTTGCTAAACGGTCTCAGATATGCTAGGCGATCCAAAGAGAAAAATGTGTGAGGCAACCAGAGTATCATCTTCATGTTAGACAATCCAGTCTTTATTTTTGTGATACATGATCTATCTCGTAGGGAGTTTCTAAACTTAATCTTTGTGTTCATAAACTACTTTCTAATAATCCTTAAATATTTTCAAAACTCGTCTTATTTTATAATGATCCTTAAATGTTTTCTAAACTTGTCTTGATGTATATCTCAATTGCATCGATTTCAGAAATATTTATTGTTCTTGCCGGTTGACCTGCTCGCCGGTTGACTTTGTTGACAAGCTCTAGCTTCGTCTGTCTCTTATGGAATCTGTTCTGTGTCTTGTTGCACTGGAACATTGTTCCGTTGAAACAGAGGGGGCCTACCTGTTGATTGCTCTCCGACGATCAAGTTAGTACAAGCTTATAAGAAACAAGAAGTAACAAGTTTCAATCTTAGAAACAACATACCTTAACTTGGGATCTCAAATCCCTTTTATAGTTTACCTTTTGTAACAACTTTCTATCACAATAATATAATCTCAACTGAAAGCATACTCAACAGGAAAATATTATGTTCAAGGGCACACTCTCTTGTTGCTGCAATCGAACGAAATCGTTCCTCCATGGAGTGCATAAAATCATAATAGAATAACCAGTAGGGTACCAACTCATGACCAGCATCAGGGGTCCAATCTGTTTACGCAGCCACCCTCAGTGTGGTGCTATGTTATCTTTTGAACACATGCAACCTAACCTCTACGTACCCTAGCACACATGGACTTAGGTTTAAAAGGAAACATTTATTTAAGCTAGATCCCTTGCACACTAAGCACACCCTAAGTTCCAAAACTACCCCTCGCTAGCTGCCTAGGCCTTATGCACAAGGGGTTACACGAAAAAGAAACTAATACATACATTTGGTGCCCAATCACATAGTTCGTTGTTCTGGCCCAAAAGCTGAGCTGACTTGTCTGCCCCATGCACTGAGGTCTGACCATCGAGTGTTGAGCTCTGAATGCTCTGGTCAAAACCGTAAAAGCATATTTGTGTTTGGCAGAAACTTAATCATCTTTTCTATATACAGAGAAATAAATTATTTCAAAAAATAATTTGAAAGAATTAATTTAATCCGTATTTGTTTTTACTTTTTTAAATCTAATTATATAAAAAAAATCTCATTTATATGAGAATGGAGAAGAACCTTTTAAAAAATAAAATATCAAAATGGAGAATAACTTTTTAAAAAATATAGTTAATAACTGGATCATTTCTCCCACACTCTCGTTCATACATACATATATATATATATATATATATATATAACGATCAAATCACAGGGAATATTTGACATGAATGATGAATGCACTAGTGATTTTGGCTGAGATACACCACACAAGAAAAATAATATTTTCCGTTAAATCACATTTGTTTTCAGGAATATATATTTTTCAAAATATACACGAAGTGACAAAAGCTGTGTGTTGATAGGCCATTAATTGCGTAGTTACTGACAAAGAAAGCAACATAGATTTATGTACACATTATACATAGTATTATACATAAGTGGCATATTAGTTTTATTCACTTACCTCATTGCGTTGTTATATAAATATATAGCTAGCATAAGGTGGTGGTTGCATATATATTTGTAGCCCTAATTATTGAAGTGTGGAGATGAAGCAAATGCAATGAGAGAGTGACACCGTATTGAAAGCTAGGCACTTGTAGATTGGTTGCTGGGTTGGGTGCACGAAACCAAAAATAGAAAGACCACACGTGGAATACATAAGAGCATTTTGTGATTGCTACAATTAACGTTAACTTAAATCCAATTGGTGTGGTTTCAGAAATCAAAATTCTGGAACAAAGTTGCTTCTGAAGTGGGTGGAAATGGGTGTTGTAATCATTCAACAATAATCTAAAGTGGATCCATGGCCCTATCACTTCTCCCAATATGCTAGAAACTTCCATGCAGGTTCAAGTATAATCTCTACATCACATCACATTGGTGCTTTCAAATTAGTTAAATGTCGTATCTTCTAATTGATTAACACTAATTTTATTTTAAACTCCTTCACTTCTTCCAACACCTGCTATTTTAGAACACATTAAAATAAACTAATTAGTAAACAGTTTCTCATATTTGCACATATTTAGAATAACTAAAATAATTAGTAACAAAATTTTAATTGAACAATAAGTCAAATATTATTTTTTCAAAATTTATATATACATACTCAAATTATAATTAGATCCATTTTTATTTCTAATTAAATTAATGTACCCATATGTCACAATGAAATTAAGTTGAATGAGATGAATTTTGTGTGTGATATGATAAGTCCAACAATTTTTGTTATGATAAAGTTTAAATAATTCTGATACTATATTAGGAAGTTGACATCATAACTTAACCTTACAAAATTGACTCATAATGTGAAGTTTGTCTCCACTTATATATTATAAAATGTCTTTATCTCTAGTTAAAGTGACGTATCTATCACAATCTACTTTTTTTTATGAATTAGATATGTTTTTTTGGTTCTTGTACTTTTACGCAAAATTGATTTTAATTCTGATTTTAAATTTTAAACCTCTTAAGTAAAAAAATCTTATGTACTTATAATTAAAAAACTATTAAAATGAATCATTATTTTTTTTAGTGATAAATAGATTTTTAGTAGACTAAGATATTAAAGCCATGCGAATCCTTATATACCCGCGTAAATCTTAAGTAGATATTGTAGGTCATTAATTATATCCAAACTTTCACTGAAAATTGTTTTGATGAACAATTTCTCGAAATATTTTTTTTTCTTATTACTTTCAACACTGAAAACATTTTTTTTTCAATGGCTATTGAGTACTATTATTGAATAAAGCAATTTTTATGTAGCATAATATATTATGATTTAATTACTCTTTAGACTACAATCTAACAGATATTTTCTTAAAACACTGGCTTCCGTGCAAATTATTTTTCATTATAAATTAAACCTTAAGAATTTTGGTGACATGTGAATATGTTAATATTTGTAATCTTGAGTTTTTTATAAAAAAAGTTTTTATTTTGTATAAATATACTTTTAAACATTTTAAAACAGATATCATATAAAGAGTATACAAAATTTGATATTTATATATTTATTAGACAACTTTAACTTTTATAATTAGAATTTTGTCATATAATAGTTTGGTTCCATCACTACTTGCGAGCATGAATACTCAAAGAGTAAAGAAAACAAATGTATTTTAATGTTTAATGGCTTGATAATTGTGTAATCTATTATAAATATGTATAAGGAGCTGGACTTTCATAAATTGAATTGATTTTTATATATGCACATCTAAAATCATAGGCATTTTAAGAAAGAAAAAATTCACAAAATATTTTATATATTTTTTCGATTGAAAATTTCATTTGTAAGCCATATTATTAATCAAATTTTGTGATTCTAAATACATATTTTATTAAAAAAAACACAAATTTAATGCTATTTTTAGTTTTCGTCTAGCAGCAGATTAACTCTCAATAAAACAATCTTTTGGAGCAAATCTGTATAATATAAGAAAAGTACCTTAAACATATCTTTATTTAAAAAATAGAAAAGGTGCATCCAATGGGCACAACATCTTTTAAAACAAAAATTTTCACTTTCTTCAATTTTTTCAATTTTTTTCTTCTAAAAGTTAATGCAAATTGGGAATCCTCAAAACACCCAATAGTGTTGTTCATTTTCAGGTCTATAAATATGGGTGAACCAATTGCAGCATGCATATATCAAGTGACCAAAACCAGTTTTAGGAGAGAAAGTTTACAAAATTCTGAAAGGAAAGCAAACCATTTTCCATGGCAACAACCATAAATTTTGCCAAGTTGGGTATGATCTTTGTGATCATAGTGCTGATGATGTTGGTTTTGGAGCCAAAACCTGTGGAGTGTGCATTTGCTGTTCCACTCAATCCCTGCACACTTCCTGAATGCATTGCTCAATGCAAGAAAATTCTGCACGCTAAGTTTATGAGTGCATCCTGCACAACAGGCTCTCAGGGAAATCTTTGCATTTGCTTAGGTTGAAATTTTATATATTCGTCACTGAAATTAATGGAATTACTACTTTTCGTGCTTTATTTAAATAAAGACAGCTTTCCAATTAAGGTGAAGCTCTTTCATATCATGTAAGGAGATTAATGCTTCTTATTGTGTGTACTTGTTTATTCCAATTATATATATAAATAGCAATAGTGTAATTAAGGGTGTTTTCTGTACTTTTATACATTTATATATAAGTTAGGTTTGATATATATTTTTTATTCCAATTTTTATCACATTAATTCGTTAGAAAGTACTTTTATTGGATTAGATTTTTAGTTCTATATCCTAATAAATAATTTAATAGCAGTATAAAAACCTTTTTATATCATTAGCATATTCCAATTAAATTCTCTACATGTATAAAACATTAGTTAGAGTGGGAAAAAGATTTATAACAAAGAAGAAGAAGAAGAAAAAAGTAAACATATCAATCTAACATATATGTCTATGAATCTTTCCCCCAAACCTTAAAGAAGAGTATTAAATATTTAGTGAAAATATTAAATCTAGGTCAGTTTTCAGTTTTAGATTTAAGTGTAACTTAACCTCGAAAAGTAACTTCGTGATTTGAGGATTAATTTCATCTATCTATTTTATTTTAACTCTATAAATTTTAGTTTTTTTCTCAGTATATGTTAGTTAAATGGATGCATAATTAGCTTGAATTGAGTCAAATTGATCATGTGAATCTAATTAAAGGATAATATTTCTTCAATTGTCCCACAATAGAATCAGTAGAGCAAGTGAATGATTTTATTTTATCTCTATTAAGTGCTCAAGAAATAACTTATCTTAGCTCGGATACACCTTGTCAATCAGATGAAGATCAGGAGATTCAAGGGGAATGGTTCACGTCTGAATTCTTAAATGAGATAAAATGTCCAGGGATACCAAATCATCGCCTTAAGTTGAAAATTGGCGTGCCTATTATGCTTTTGAGAAATATTGAT
>Ga0123342_1007524_pt1 | contig 14311 bp, 13 predicted proteins | sample Turbeawhitnodule_FD_89960 | JGI IMG/M metagenome (GOLD analysis project Ga0123342, IMG submission 89960) | Root nodule microbial communities of legume samples collected from Mexico - Turtle bean Mexico white nodule | ecosystem: Host-associated > Plants > Roots > Nodule | place: Mexico: Nepantla...
CTCGAACTTGATCAGTTCACCGGTTTCAAACACCGCCCCCAACTTGGAGAAGAACTCGCAGGTTTTCCGATCGCACGGGGTCAAGTCTTCGAGGTTCCTTGGCTTTTTTAGCCCTGGTTTCTCCACCCAATAGAGTGGGAACCCATCTAGCAGGGTGGGGTCACGCTACAACAAACTTATAAAGAACTTATTCTTGAAGCCTTTGTAGGACTGCTGAAAGAGAGTTAGGAGAACTCTCCCCGTCACTCCATTGAAACTTAGTCATAGTCTCTTGCCAGGATTCTTCGCCTCGAAGAAGTGCAAGAAGACGTCCACTGAGGGCATATGGCCGAAATGGTTGCACAGGATGGAGTGCAGCTAGGCAGGGGCCACGATAACTTATGTGAGGAGTGCGCGCTCTTACCCCGTGAATGGCAACCGGAGCTTGATCCGCTTGAAGATTGTGGAGTACATGAAGAAGAAGGGTTCTTCAAGGCTTACTCGATCATCGACACATATGGGTTCGCCTTCCGTACAAGGTTGGATCGACACGTACGCATCGTGTTCCCTCCCAAACACATGATGCTTTTCATCAGCCTCACCCTCCTTGTATGTTATTACGTCTTTGTTGGAGGTTATCTTAGAAGTTTCAACCAGGAGTTCATCAGAAGCCCGGTGATAGAGGGTTTTGTAATCGACAAAAGGAGGAGGGTTCGATGTGGTTTTGGTTCTGGCCATCTAATAAGAAAGCTAAAGAGGGAGAGGAGAAAGGAAGAAAAGCGAATGTTTAGAAGAAGATGATGGTGTGACTCAATAAACCAGAAAAACAGAGACTTGAAAACGAAGAACAAAGAAAAGGTAAAATGCAGAAAACATAAACAGTCCCATAACAGTTATGAGCATCAGAAGCATAAAGCAAGAGCGATCGTGGAGTAAAGATCATACCTTTGAATAAATTAGGTTTCAAAGGTAGAGAGATTTTCAAAGAAGAAGAGAGAGCGTTTCGAGAACGAGAAATGTTTGGGAAATGCTTAAGTGAAGTAATGAAACAGTGAAGGGAGCGTGGGGTTTAAGGGTTTAAACGTTGATCTTGCCACATGTACGCTGATAAAAAGTATGGTGAGATGTCACTTAGGTGCACTGTTCACGTCCTATCACCCAGTGCCACATAGGTCGCCTAGGGCGATCACTTAGTTTCTTCGCTTAAACAAGTTACAACTCGAGACTGGGGGACTTGTGTACCGACCAATCCTCGATCATCGACTCCAAAGAAGACCTCAGACATCGGACATCAGTGTCAAATAGTAAAGATGAGCCATGTAAGATGGGTCCCACAAGCAATATGAGTTAACATGAAGTTAACACCCAAATACTAAGAAAAAGCCTAAGTGATGGGGGATCCATGCACGTGGGGTGTAAAGCGCATTCGAGTGCGACACAAGTAAACAACCCTTGGAGGCGCTAAGGCCCATTAGGGCTAGGGTTTCCAAGGGAAGACTGCATGCATGGCACGTGAATACTTAGGGCACCCATAGAACAGATGGCCCCGCTACATTGGTGCATGAGTTGGTACCTCGGCGGCCATACTGTTAGTCGTTGCACTCCAGTAAAGGGAAGTCTTATGTGCTAGATTACGCTAAGATTGTGTAATAGCGGCGCAAGGACGTTCCCCCAGAAACCCTAGATGTGGGTAACAAAACGAAAGTAAACCCTAACTACAACCTATATAAAGGGTGGTAAGAACCCTAGCAAGGTACACCGTTTCTAAGACTGAAACTACTTTATACACTTACTGTTTCTTTGCCCCAGTACTGACTTAAGCGTCGGAGTGCAAACGGCTGTCAAGGCGCCCTTTTGTCTTTGCAGGTGAGATGTTCTTCAACCCCAAAGAAGTTTGATTCACAGGCGTGCCAGAGACTATCGTTCGAGTTAACCGAAGACCAAGTCAACCGGCAAGAACAACTTTACACAGGGTGCCTACTCTGATAATCTTACCGAGACAGGTCGTCTTACCTCGTGCTAACAAATAAAAAAATTAAAACACCATCTTTCAAAAACAAACTCATTATTAGATGACCTTGTTCACTTTCCTCCCTTCATTGGACTCTTCAATAACGAAGTTCTGGAATCGAGGAGAGCTTTCTTGGATCTTTACCGGTATCATAGCATCTGACCCGTATACCAAATTGAAGGGTGTCTCCTTAGTTGTTGACTTAGGAGTGGTGTGATAAGCCCACAAAATTCGAGGAACTTCCTCTGACCAAGTTCCTTTGGCTTTCTCTAGTCTCCTCTTCAACCCTCTCAGCAAGACCCTATTGGCCAACTCAATCTGGCCATTTTTCTGGGGATGTTCTACTGCCACTATGAGATACTTCATTTGCCGTATCTCCACAGGAAAAGGACCTAAGATGTCTATTCCCCAGGTATGGAAAGGCCACGAGCTATAAATCGACAGCAACTCCTCGGCTAGTGCGTGATGCCAATCAGCATGCTTCTGACACTGCTCGCATCGTTGTGCATACTTCACGAAATCCTCCTTCATCGTCGGCCAATAATACCCAACACGGATGACCTTCAAAGCGAAAGCTCGTCCACCTACGTGACTGCTGCAAATGCCCTCGTATAGCTCGACCATTATATGGGTACACTGATCTCCACTACCACAAGTGAGGATAAGGTGGGTATAGCCGTGACGGAAGAGCTTGCCATCTATCAAGGTATACTTTCCCGCGTTCCTCTTTATCATCTTGGCCTCTATAGGCTCGGCAGGAAGTAACCTATCAGTTAGGTAACGTTGGTAATGGGTGATCCAAGTCTCCGTGGTGTCAACTTGCAAGACCTCAAACAACTCCTCTCCTAGTGATCCATACGCAGCTATCTTGGGGGCCTTCAGAGTCTCATGAGTCATCGAACGGTGCCTTATCCCCCTTCCTGAGCTAACTCCCAAGACCTTGGCTTGGAGGACATCGAGATGTCTTCCTTCATCCGTCCCAGGCGACTTCAAGGTCTCTTGTATCATTGACCTTTGTCGACTCCTCTTCCCAGAACTCATTATCTTGGACAACAGGTCAGCTTGGGAGTTTTGCTCTCTAGGAACATAAACAAGTTCAAATGCAGAAAAGACTTCTTTGAAAAGCATGACACACCTAAGATATGAGGCTAGCTGTAGATCCTTGGCCTGACACTCACCCATGACCTGCCTAGTGACAAGCAACGAGTCACTCTTCACCAACAGACTCCGAGCTCCTAACTCCTTGGCCAAAAACAACCCTACTATAAAGGCCTCATACTCCGCTTGGTTATGACTCGCTTTGAACGCAAACCTCAGGGCTTGCTCGATCAACAGGCCACTTCGTCCCTCCAAAATGACCCCGACTCCCCTACCCTGTTGATTGGAGGATCCATCTACTGAAAGGACCCACTGGAAGTCAAGAGGATCGGGTTGAGGATCCGCAGATGCAAGCTCTACCTCGAAATTAGCATACACTTAATCCTTAATCGGTCCTCGGGGTTCATACTATATATCAAACTCAGATAGCTCCATAGCCAACTGAACCATCCGACCAGCTATGTCGGTCTTTTGGAGGACTTTGTGAATGGGCATATTTGTCATCACAACCACAACGAAACTCTGAAAATAGTGGCGGAGCCGTCGTGCTGTGAACACCACAGCTAAAACAGCCTTCTCAATAGCTTGGTATCACGCTTCTGGTCCCTGTAAAACCTTACTCACAAAGTAGATCAACTTTTGGACCTTATCTTGATCTTGCACAATGACTAAGTTGATTGCCGGATCTGTGCTTGCAAAATAAAGACTAGTGGGGATAGCTAGAAGTTGTTAGAATATATGGCCTTTAACCAAGATGGGGGGTGAATTGTTTGAAAGAGATTTTCGAAAACTTTTGAAGGTTTAATGAAACTCAATGAAGAAATCTAGAAAAGGAACCAAGTTAGCCAAGAATACAATCTGTTTTAAAGTGAACCTCAGAAAAACAACCGGTTGTTTCTTCGATTCAATCGGTTCTTTATACTAGCAGAATTTAAAACAACTTAAAAACAGAATTTAAAAGAAATCAGAGTAAGAGAAAAACACACAAGCAGTTTATACTGGTTCATTCTTAAGCCAAGAGCTACATGTTGTCTCTAAAACTTTTGAGCTAGCATCAGTCTTGAAGATTAACTTTCATAAATCCAAGCTAGCAGGCATCAATGTTGTTAAAGACACTCTTGTATGCTACACAAAGACCTTGAATTATGTGCAGATGGGAGTCCCTTTTAAATAGTTGGGCCTAGAAGTGAGACGGAACCCAAGGAAGAATCAATTTTGGGAGTCTGTTCTAAACAAGTTAAAAGCTAGACTCAGTGTCTGGAAAGGGAGATTCCTATCCATGGCGGGGAGAATCTGTCTAATCAAATCAGTTATCACTGTTGTCACTTTTCTACCTTTCCCTTTTCAAGGCGCCAGACTCTGTATGTAAAAGTATAATCAGTATTCAACGAAGGTTCCTATGGGGTTGGGGGAAGGAGAAGAGACCAATCTCTTGGGTAAGCTGGGAAGACTTGTGCAAACCGAAAGAGGAAGGTGGACTGGGGTTCAGAGATATACGAAAGTTTAACTATGCTTTCCTGGCTAAGTGGAGATGGCGCCTTTTATCAGAAGAGAAAGGAAGATGGAAAGAGTTGTTGGACTCAAAGTATGGCTTGGATTTAGACAGCTCACATACACTAGTGAAATTCCAAACTTGGTGGTGGAGAGACTTGTCTAAAGTATGTAGAGAGGAAGGAGGAGTTGGTTGGTTCCAAGAAGAATTAGTATGGAAATTAGGAGGTGGAGACAAAGCTAGATTTTGGGAGGATGTGTGGGTTGGTAACACTAACCTCAAAAACTTTTTTTGCCAGGTTGCACTCTCTGTCTCTAAATAAGGGCCAAAAGGTAGAAGAGGTTGGAATGTGGGAAGTATCAACATGGAGGTGGAATCTAAGATGGAGGCGTGTCAGATTCGAGTGGGAATCCTTGATGGAAGCAGATCTTATTATGCACATTTCTCGGGCCAATATGTCTAGAGAAGAGAAAGATATTCAGGTGTGGAGGTGTGATGAAACAGGGTTGTTTTCTGTGAACTCAGCATATGAATGCCTAGCTAAGCAAGAAAGAGGTCCCGTCATGATGTGTTCAAGTACCTGTGGAAGACTAAAGTGTTCCCCAATGTGATAACCACAGCATGGAGGGTACTCTTGGGAAGAATCCCAACAAGAATGTGTTTGAGCAGGAGAGGGGTGACGTTGGACACAAATCTATGTGCATTGTGTCAGACAAATGATGAATCATGCCAACACCTATTCCTAGAATGCAAAGTAGCCCAGAGTGTTTGGTCGTTGTGCTTTAAATGGATTGGTATCTTGTTTGTTCAACACAATGATCTATTGACTCACTTTGAGAGTTTCCATTTGACTCAGGCTAGTAGTACACAAAATCTATTGTGGAAAGGTGTTTGGGCAGCTACAGTGAGGTGTAGTAGATGCAATGGTCTGGGAGCATAGAAACTTTATTGTTTTTAAGCAAAGGGTAGTAGATGCAGAAAAAATAAGAGATATTCCAAACGGTCCAACTCAAGGCATGGCTTTGGTTAAAGCATAAAGTACACATTTTTAACTATTTTTTTGTGGATTGGGTCTTGAAGCCACTTATATGTATTGGAAGCTATAAGTAAGCGGGGTTAAGAGAAGTATCCAATGGTCCCTAGAGAAGTGGAAGGTTTGGTGGCATATCTGGTCTAACGGCCTTGAGCTCAACTCTAATTTTGGCTTAATAGGAAACAAAGTAGCAGGGGAAGTGTACAAGGGCGGGAACCACTAATTGAAGGGAGTAGGGGGAGGAGTATGGGTTATGATTCTGCTATGGAGTGCATACAGAGATGTATACCTCATCTATGATTATCCAGTTTTTCAGCCTGACTGCACGTGCCAAGCCAATAAGTGAAAGAATCATGGTGTTTGACAGCCAAGCACCTACAGAGTTTTGAGAACTCCTTTTCATTTGGAGGACAGAATGATGAATAGCTGCCACTGTACTCTGGTTGCAGACCCAATTATGCAGAGGTTCGGTTTTGGGTTATCTTATGGCATGAAGCATACAGAAGACGTAAGAAGAAGTGAGTGAACTAGGTGTTACTAGTGTGGGGCAGTATTTGACCACTGACAGTATTAGAAAGGTCTCGAGAGCTGCGGGAAGTGAGGAAAAGGTGTGATATAAAGGATTGAAAAGGCTTGAAATGGTGGGCAGTCATGTGAGAGGTTTGGTACCAAGTGTTGGAGATACCAGCTGAACAATCCAGATGGCACAGGTGAACCAAAACCAAGGCATGATATGTAGGAGCAGGTACTGAAACAAGTCTAAATGGGGTTATCTACACAAAGCACAAGGTATTGCTTGGATGAGGGGTGGGAAATGTAATCAAAGGGTAGATTACGTGAAGGCACAGTGGTTAGATGGAAGGAAGCAGGAAAGGGAGTAGTCATGGGTATCTAACTTTAGTCCCTCTTATCACATGCTTTTGTATGTTATGCTGGATGGTCACACGGTGGTGATGCAGATATAGACTAACAAGTATATCTAATAAACTGGTTATGCAGGTAGCAAACAAATTGAACCTGTACCGTGAGTAAAACAGGTATATGGAGTAAGGTTTGGAGGGATAAGTGGGGGTTGTGTCAGGAATGTGAGTGCAAACTGTTATAGTGTTCTATCCAATATACAACTCAATTTAGAGGGCTGCTGGGGTTTGGGGGCTAGGCATTGGTGTGTATTGAGAGTCCACCCTATAGTTGGAGCAAAACCAACCCGTGACAAGGCTCTGTGTAACTAGAATGGAGCTTGGTGTGATTGGGACAACACAACATTGGTTCGCACGCATCCTAATTTGTTGGATTATTAGGCAAGGAATGAAGGACCAAGCGGGTGCTTTTGGCTCATGAAGTGTGAAAGTAAAGGGGCATGACACGGATGCAGGTGTTGGTGGGATAGTAATTTTGTAGCCCATCTTTTTTTGATTTCTGGTATGCAAAGCTGCACAAGTATTTGAATGTAAAAGATATAATGCTAGTAAATGTGTGAGATGAAAAAATGGAGGAATTTTTTTTTATAAGGTTTTAAATGTCTCATTTTAATTTAATTAATTATTTGTTGATAAAGAAAAACAACTTAAGTTAACCTAAAAGGCCTATGCTTATAAAAAAATATCTAATTTATTTCACTTTTGAAAATACTTTTACTCTAATTTTCGATTAAATTTAACCGGATTAAACTAAAAATATATTAATTTTCACATAATTCAAGTCATTAATAAAATTTACGGTAAGAAAATTATTTTAATCTTTTTAAATTTGGACTTTAGGGATTATAACCCGATTTAAACAAATTTAAGGACTAAAATAAATTTTTAAAATTTGGAAAATGAAACCACATTTATCGTGAACTTCATAAATTAAAAATATAATGACACCTATACAACTTTTACCATAAATGAAAAGTGATTAATATTAGTATGACTTGTTAAATTAAAATAAATAAATAAATTAACACCATCCACCATTTTTGTTATTGTTGTTGTCCTTTTTATTACTACATGGTTGGTAAAGAGTGTAACACATTATGTTAACCAATTATTATAGTAATTATGGTCAACCTTATGAAAACTTATAATATCACAATTATGGAAAAAAATATGGTTTAAAAATAGTGTGAAAGAACAAAAATACATCTTTCTAATTTCTTTTCTCCCAATAAGAAGAATCCATATGGAGAGGATATAGGTCTGCAGCTGATGAAGATGAAGCAGTCCATGGCCCATCTTTTGATGAACTATGAGTTGTATGTGTTTCACTTCTCTCATTTTCTTCCATTTGAGAGTAATATTGTCTCATAGCCTCTAGCTTCATTTCATCCATTACTTCAGATGAATCTGAAATAAATTCTGGAATCACAGTTTTTCCTTCAAGCATGCTAAGCACCGATGACATGCTAGGCCTAAGGTTTGCAGTGGTATTTGTGCACAGAAAACCCACTTTTATCATCATCATTACCTCTTTTTCATTGAAATTTGATCCTAACCTTCTATCAACTAGCTCAATCAGATTCCCTTTCTCTTTCACTAAATGTGCCTGTTAAACAAAAGGCAGCATACCAAGCATGTGAAAATACAATAAAAGTATAAAATATCAAAATACAAAACAAAATTATGAGATGACACAAGTTGAATGTAACACAACATGTAAAATTATCAAATCTAAAAGTTGAATGGCACAACATTAGTATGCAAGGAATAATTTGATTCACACAAACAAATGTAGAATATAAAAGTTACCCAATCTAAAAGAAGCAATGCTTCTTGCTTCGGTCGATGGATGGTATTGGTCTTTCCAGTCACAATTTCTAAGGCAACCACTCCAAAACTATACACATCTGCTTTATCAGTTAAATAACCATGCATGGCATACTCTGGCGCCATATATCCACTGCATAATTGAAATACATACTCATATCAAATATCTTAAATTAAGTAATGCTTAAATTTTGTTATTTGTACTGTCATTATAACTTTATTATGTAAATTTTCTTTCCTTGGTTTTAAATAAAATTCACAGAAAAGAAAATTTTTGGAAAACTTCAATCGACTTACTAAGTCCCAGCTATTCTTGTGCTTATGTGAGTATTTTCCTCATCATCAAGCTTTGCAAGACCAAAATCAGATATCTTTGGGTTCAAGTCTTTGTCTAACAACACATTAGTAGCCTTTATGTCCCTATGAACAACTTTTAATCTTGATTCTTCATGTAGGAAAGCCAAACCTCTAGCAATACCAACACAAATCTTATACCTGGTTGGCCAATCCAATTGCAAACAAGATTCTCCATTTCCTTCATATTAGACATCAATACCATTTAGTCATATAAATATTAAAAATAAGTTATAGTAAAATTAAGGAACCATACTAGATGATCATGTAAACAAATACTTACTAAATAAAGCATGTGCAAGGCTATTGTTTTCCATGTATTCGTATACCAGAAACAACTCATCTCCCTCAACACAACAACCATAAAGTTTAACAAGACAAGGGTGTTGCAAAGCTGAAATCAACCCTATCTCATTTATAAATTCACGGTTCCCTTGCTTTGACTTTGCTGAAAGCATCTTAACTGCTATTATTGTGCCATCTGATAAAGTACCCTGCAATTGAGAAATAATACACAATTTTTGTGAGTTTTCTGTATTATTTAATAGGTTATTTATAAAATTGCTATAGATGAACCAAAATAGTTATGAGAAGTTATGTAATATATTGAAGGATACCTTGTAGACAGGACCGAAGCCTCCTTCTCCAATCTTATTGGAAATATCCAAGTTATTTGTTGCAACTTTGATTTGACGCATAGTAAACATACCCATTTGCAAATTTAAATGCTTTAACTCTGTAAATAGAGTAGAACTGAAATTAGATACCTAATACATCTTAAGAAAATGCTGTGTTTTATCGATTTGTTGAAAGAGATAGATGTTATTTTAAGAGTTTAATTATGATACATTGTTACCAAATTATAAATCACTATTTTATGTTACAATTTTTTTCTCTGATTTTAATTACCAAGAAATATACCAAGCTGGAATCCATCCCATGGCCAACAAGCTTGAAGTATGCCTATAAGCTTGTTTTCTTTTATTTAATTTATTTATTGGCCATAAAAAAAATGTTTCCTATGACTTTTTAAAATAATTATCTTCAAAATCAACAAATTTATCTTTCAGTAGTTTCTGATAGAACAACATTATAAAAACATTTCATACTGTAAAGACTTTTTAAGGAAATGAAATGTAAAAATTTATTTGAAATCTAGGAGAGAAGAACAAAATAGACACATATATTTCACCATCAATAGAATCACCTTTTGCCAATGAATTTCTTTTCCCAGTATGAAGTCTCCAGCCAAGTACAATAAGGATGACAAATACAATTGCAGCAACTGTTATCCCAATTACAACCCCTATAGCCATGCTACCTGAATCCTCTCTGTTAGTAGTGTTTACTGATAATAGCACAAGAGAATACATGTCATTTGACACCTTAAATATATAAAATTGGAAGAATAAACTCAGACAAAGTGACTCACCTCGAGTGACAAATATAGCTGATATAAGAGGGCCATATACTGATTTATGTGGGATATCAGTTGTTCCTTTTCCTGCCCAATAAAAACGAATCTCTAAAGAGTTATTACTCACAATAGTTGAAATTGTTTTTGTAATGTTCTTCCCAACTCCTCCTGCTTCATTTGCAATATTGAAATCCTTCAATTCTTGCTTTCCCTGCAATAGTTCAAATCCAAACCTAAATGGATTTTGACTTCTGTAGTTCTTAATATATGCAGTCTAAAGTGTATCCAGTAATTCTACAAGTGAAGTCAAATGCACCACAAAGAGCCAATTCTATTATGTAATGTGATATTGTATATGTTTAGCCTGGCAAATTAAACCTGGTTTAATAGGGCAAAGAATACAAAATTAAAGTTTCACGCATTCTATATCACAATAGGTTTCTTAAGTCAAATTCCAATTGACTTAAGAATCTAAGTATCCATTCTTTATGAAATTCTTTGCTAACCATAATTGAAACATAATTAAATTAACCATATATACTACCTGAACGTAAACATCAAATATGCGTCTTCCTACGCTGCTATATGTGTTATCATCAGTGAACATGATCTCTGCAAAATGCAGCAATACCGTGTAGTCTCCATTTTCCAGACACCTTCCATAATAAGTCAAAGAAATGGGGGATACACGTGCAGTCTGATACAATTCAGGCAGAGAAGTTTTAATTTGCGGGGTATACACTCCTGCAGTATCAGAATTATCCAAGAAATGACCGGTATTGCTAATTGCCCAGTTTTCTGTGTACTTGGATGTTGCTGCCCCCGATACATCTTTGTCAGCATCATACACAAAACCTTCATTGGTCACTCGTTCACCACCACAATTTATATGGAAAGATTCAAAGGCTGTTACAAACAAAAGTCAGATTTTTAGGAATGCAATACTCATTTTTTTTATTTATGAAGCTTAAATGTTATTGTTAAGTATTGGTTGTGTTCAAGAAAATGAGATCTTATTTGTCCTTCGTTAGTTGAGTGAGAATGTTAAAGTCAATTTTAACTATTATTCCACTCGTTTTTTCTTTTCTTTCTTTAAAATACCGATTTTAGTGTGAAAGGAGATTAAGAGAATCTAGAGATATTTCCTGTGGGGATGGATAGCGAAGGGAGATGGATAGCGAAGGGAGGAAAATGGCTTGAATAAGGTGAGAATCCGTGTGTAAGTCAAAATAAGATGTTATTAGATCAAATGTTTATTATTAGGCCAAAAGTTATAGTTGATAATAGGTGTAACTCTTTTTAATTAAGAGCGTAATAATCAAAGTATCATAATTCGATTGTGCACCTTGTCCAGTCAACGAGATATTTGATGTATCCTGCAACAATCTCTCCTTAACAATTATCTCACTAAAAATCAAACACTTCAATTGTGACTCGGCTAACTTGGCTTACGTCACTAAATAATTGATGATTGTACAACATGCAACAATCTTTCCTCAAACAATACAATTGCTCCATTGAGAATCAAACTCGTGACATTGAATCTAATACTAATTGTTGGATTGAGTGTTTACCTCTAGGTTAAAAGTTACAACTAATAGATAAGGTACAACTCTGTCTACTTAAGACCATAACAACTCAAGCGTCATAGTTCGATTGTAATTTAACCCACTTGGCATATGTCATGAGATAATTTATGTATCTTTCAACAAGGCTTTAGGAGTAATGAACATTTATTTATGCAATGTTAGCAATAGATGAAAAACACTATTGGAAGGACTTTGTGGAGAAACCTAATGGAAGGTATGAGTCAGCTAAGGAGTCATGGTGGTTGAAATCAAGAGAATCAAGGAAACTAGTTTGATGCAAATGTCTCATGAAATGTTGGAGATGACTTTTCAGAGGAAAAAATGGAAGGGAGACATGCCTAGAATGTATGACAATGCAGTTTCAAAAGATGCAAAAGTGGAGGAGTTAAAAAGATGGGAGTTGAAAAAGAGAAAGGATTGGTTTACTTGGGAGCTCCCTCAGGTTTTTGCCCTAATGCAAAGTATGAAGGAGTGTAACCTGACTCAAGCAGGGGATGACGGGTGGGTGGAAAGGTTAGGAAGCAGGATGTTGTTGGTGATCTCTGCCTATTATATTTTTGAGATAGCCTATGTGGGGACGAATCCAATTTTTACAACTTGCTATGGAATATAATAGTTATTCCTTCCACATCCCTCATAACTTGGAGGATAAAGCTTAACAGAAAGCCTACTAAAGACAATCTGATAAGGAGTGGTATCACAAACAATAATATAATATGTGCTTTTTATATGGGAAAGAGGAGCAAACAATGAATAATTTATTCGTAGGCTAAAGGGTAGTTTGTGCTGTTTGAAACCTCTGTAACAAAATGGACAGACATAAAAGCAGTGCCACATTACCTCCCTAAACATGATCTAGATCAGTTATGCTTGAGAAGTACAAGCAATGAAAGGAATCAAAACTGGAGAAGTATGTGGTTAACAATAGTGTGGGACATCTGAAATCACAAAAACAATCTAGTTTTTAGAAATGTAAAGGTGGATGGGTATGTAATCTTTGGATTGGCACAGCTAAAAGTGTAGGCATGACTACCCAATAAAGTTTCAAAAGTTTCACTCTCGTATTCGGATTAGTGTTTTTGTACTATAATTTGCTTATAATCTATTTAAATTTTGTAGAGATAGGATGTGTAGAATCTAACATTTGAAGCATAATGAGCTCTGAAGTGCAATAACATAAGCAACAAAGTATACGAGGGATTCGGTGTTGTTAGCAGTGTGGGTAAGTAGGAATAGTAGGAAAAGGCTTCCATGGAAGGAGAAACAGAGGAGTCAAGGTGGGAGTGCACACAACGAAAAGAGGCAGAAATATAGGGAGTAAGGGTTACAAATTTACAAATTTGCGCTGATTGTAGCTTAGTACATGGTTGCATTATTTTATATTAGAGGTTGTGTAGTAGAAGTTAGAATGAACCTAAAAAATCTTTAAAATGCCAATATTACTAATAGGTTTAACTATAATGTTCTATTTAATTCGTGTTTTGTATGTATTATCATATATATATATATATATATATATATATATATTCATTCGTTGCCGACAAAAACATAAACATGCTTGGAGGAAATAATTCTCCCCTTTTGTTTTGTACCACATAAATATTGATTGGTTAACATGTCCAATTGCTTAATAGCAGCAATTAGTTTGAAAAAAATTACTCAAACTTACTTTTTGAACAGTTTCCAGTTGTCAGACAAGTAACAGGTCCCCTGTAGGAATATTAAGAGGAGACCAAAAACAAGTTAGCAAAGAAGCATTGAACCACAAACCCTTAAAGCCACTTTCAGACTGATTTATGAAGAAAAAAAATCCAATTATTTTCTAAAAACGAACTGGATTTTTATCTCAAACCAACTTTATATATATGTGTATATAAACTTACATTTTGCTCTTTGGGAAGCTTGCAAATAAGTTCCTGGAGCATTAAAGATATGATTAACACTAATACAAATATCTTGATGAATTTAGAGATAAAAAAGAAATAAAATATTTCAGTTCTTACACTTTTTCAGTTTCAGTGTATGTGCATGCATCGGAACTTTCTTCGGTGAAGTTGTTATATGAAAGATCTCTATGAATAAAAGTAAAATGCAATTCAGAAACTAAGGCCAATTGGAGTCTAGCAAATTAGAAGAAATCCATTCTTTCATTCCTAGATTTTTATTCAAACAGTGGTAAAGCAAGAAAGGTTTATATACATGCAACAGATTCAACAAATGTATGACAAAATAAATCATCATAAACAAATGAATAGTTGTTAGATATTATGATTTTGTAACTGCACATAAATGCACATAAATGCACATAACTGCATGTGACTTTTTATTGGAGACAGCTATTGGAAGTATTATAAATGTAATGGTTAGCAAAGATAATAAAATATCTTGCTCTGTTTTATTTCCTCAACACCAACAATTGGTATCAGAGCTATTTTCTTGAGGGATTTGTGAGGTTAGTAGAGTGCACCATGGAAGGAGGATCAAATTTTTCAGCAATGGCACCACCTGTCTTTGATGGAGACAATTATCAAATGTGGGTTGTTCGTATGGAGACCTACCTAGAAGCATTGGATTTATGGGAAGCTGTAGAA
>Ga0123342_1007525_pt1 | contig 14310 bp, 10 predicted proteins | sample Turbeawhitnodule_FD_89960 | JGI IMG/M metagenome (GOLD analysis project Ga0123342, IMG submission 89960) | Root nodule microbial communities of legume samples collected from Mexico - Turtle bean Mexico white nodule | ecosystem: Host-associated > Plants > Roots > Nodule | place: Mexico: Nepantla...
TATATATAGGTTGGGGTGAATAAAGAAGTGGAGATATTGATGGAAAGCAAGGTTTTGTGTAATGTGGTGGTGAAACCTGGATGGATCAAACCTTTGTTTTTGGAGTCATCGCAGTTCTTGAGTACATTTATGGAGAATCGACCTACTGCAAAGTCTAAAATTGTTCTAAGTACATGATGTTTGAAGAATTATTATTGTATAAAACCAATAATGGTTTTATTTTCTTACCATAAATATGCATATATATGAAATCAGAAAACTCCTTATGGAAAGGAAATTGGATTATTGCTTTAAGCTAGTGCTTATAACTTGTTTTCTTAATTCGCCTACTTGTTTGACAATGATGGATGTAAAAATTAATTATTTAATTATTATTTTTTGAGCTTATTGTTTTTTTTGTGAAATTGGATTGGTGATGGATGAATTGGAAAAGTTTGGAACTGAATTAATTGAATAAATTAGACACAAAATTAGGTAATTTGGCTAAAGAAAAATCTCAAGAAAAGAACTCTGAGTTAATGCATATGTATTATATTCGCGAAATGAATTTAATTATAATATCAAATTAAATAATATTATGAAATCAAATTAAAGTTTAATTATGATATGAAATTAAATAATATTATAAAATTAAATTATAAAATAGAATTAAATAAATTATTATAAATATTAAAAATAAAATTAAATATTTAATATTCGAATTATGACAGTTATAAAGGGTATTATAAATGTCGTACTATATTGTATTAAGTGGCGGTTAGAACTACAACTATTTACTCTAGAATTAGTTTAACCAGTTTTAACATTATGACATTTATAACTGACGTAAATTACACGCTTAAAACCGCCACATTATACAATGCATAATATGGCGTCTACTACAACGGTTCTCAATTGACCGTCATATTAAATTTGTGGCAGCAAGAATTCTGGCGGTACACGGTTTATGAAAATGTCAGTATTTACGAAAATAACCGCCATCACATACACGTTTTTTCGTAGTGACTTACATGGAAGTGTCTTCTATTTGTATTGTAGATAGATATGTTTATTTTGGAATAAAACACGCAAAAACGTTGTGTTATGAGGTGCATGGCTGAACTTCATATATCATCTTAATTTCTTCCCCTATTTAAGCTTTGTGGTATTTTTAAATAAACCTACTTGCTTTTGAACTGGAATGTCAGTCTCCATGCCATTATTTTTATATATTTACAAAAAAATTAAACTGTGAATTATAATTGCTAATTAATGAGAAATTATGTTTTATTGCAAGGAAATAAGTATATGGCTGAGACTCATTTTCGTAATGGAAAGACATGATATTGTGTTGGTTGAGTAAAAAAATTAACCAAAAACACTTTCTAACACTTAAATTTCCCGTTGTCATTATTAAAATTGAGTCATGATATATGTTATGATAATAATAAATGTGAGGATGAGATTTAGTCATATTTGTAATATAATAATATAAAATGAAAATTATACTAATTTTAATAAAAAAATATTTGATTTTTCATTTATTTTTACTTAATCCAAACTTAGTTTTCTTTCACCTCCTCATTTTTCACGAGACTAAATGTTTTTATCATATTACCGAGAAGTTTTAATGAATCCATCAGTTACACCGTGAATCAACCAAAATTTTAGATCAAAAGCTTGTGCCTTATTACTCTAGAATGCTTCTTCCCTGTAACTCCATCACTTCTTCATTCATAAATTTTGAAATTTCTAAAATTATAAAAACAATATTTTACACTACAAATTACATAATTTGAAAATAAAAAATTACCACTTCCAAGTTATTTAATTCGATATGTTTATTTTCTTAAATAAGTTATGAATTACGTAATCTGATATTACTAGTTGTTAAATAGATTATGGACTACGTAATTTGGAAGTGATAATTTTTTACTTATGAATTACGTAATCCAATAGGTTTATTTTTTTAAATAAATTTTGGATTATGTAATCCGATATTGCTATTTGTTAAATAGGTTTTGGATTAAGTAATGTGAAAGTAGTAATTTTTTATTTATGGATTACGTAATTCAGAAATAGTAATTTTTTTAGTTTAAAATTGTGTAAGTTAGTAGGTTTATTTTTTTAAATAAGTTTTGGATTATGTAATTCAATATTGTAAGTTGTTAAATAATTTATTACATAATTCAGAAATAGAAATTTTTGACTTCTAACCGTGTAAAACATTGCTTCTATTTTTTTATTTTATTAAAGAATAATTTTAATAATTTATGGAAGTGGTTGAAGAAATGATGGAGGTGGAGGAAGAAGCAGTCATTACACAATGGAACTGGGCTATGATCCACAACTTAAGCCCAAAGACGACAAATCCAAAGGCTCAAAAAATCAGCAGCACACTCCACCCGCTACGCCGGCGCGTGTGAATCCCTTCCGGCAATGGGCAAGACCAGTGCCGGTCCGAATTGACGAGTACTCATCACGCGCCACGCCCCTGCTCACGCAAACTTTTCAATTTTCCTGAAACAAAACCTCGCGCCACAAACTCCCGTCTCCCTCTCACTGCCGCGTGACATCCACGCCCCTCTCTCTCTTGCCTGTGATTGGTACGTGAATCCCACTGGCCAAAACTCTTAGCGAGTCCGCGTCCCCAAAAGTTGGTACTACAATGGTTCCTTGTGACGCACCACAGACGCGTCACTATCTACTCACCCGGTCCACGGTTCCACACACGCATCTACCGCTGCCGTACACCTGTAACGCGATAAGAGGGCATGATTTCCCGTTCACTAGCACTGAAAGAGAATCACACCGAGAGTTCTAGAGATAGAAACTCCATCTCCAGAGAGAGAAACTGCGAGATCTGATCGGAGCACTAAGGTAACGCAGCTCCAAACCCTACTCTCTGTGCCCTCGCGACCCCTCGATTTCTTCTTCTCCGTCGTTTGGTTTCTATTTCGGGAATTTCACTGGAGAATTTGTAGGCTGTCTTATCAGGTTATTCTCCTCCCTGTGCGATTCGTAAAGCCCTAAGTTCAGATTCTAGGGTCAAAGTTTCGGGGTGAGGGAAAACAAAAATTAGGGTTTTGCATGTATGGCTTCGGGGAAAACTGATGGAGATGATGGGGGAAAAAGGGAGCAGAGATACACCGAGAGAAAGGTCTACACTAGGAAAGCGTTTAAAGGTCTTAAGAACAAAGGCAACGCCGTGAACGTCGCTCCTCATACTACCGCTGCAACTATTACCAACGACGGCGACGACAGTTCGGGTACCGTTACCGCCGTCTATTACAACAGTAAGGATAACATTACTGTCGATAACGGTAACCCTAGGTCTAAGGATAATTGCAATAACGCCTTGGTTCAGCAGGGGCTGGAGGATGGGAATTCAGCTCGGCCGTACGTAAACCGTGCTTCGGATGAGCCTTCTAGTGTTCCGGCCATGCTAGAGTGGTTGCCGGGACCGGAAAGTTTTGTTAGGCTAAGTTTGAATTGGCGGTCGAAGCCGGAGTTAAGGAGGAGGCTTGAGAGTGAGCTCAATACGGTCAGGAATTTGGTGAGTAGGATTGAAGAGAAGTTGGGGGTACTTGGTCGGTATGGTAATTCAGATGTGATGGTGGATAGTGGGATTTGTAAAGGGGTTGGAACTAAGCGTGCTCACTCGGAGGTGGCATCGGCTGTTGTTCCACCGCGAGAGCATTCTCAACCTTTGCATCAGTTGAGTTTGTCAGTGTTGGAGAATAGTCAAGGGGTTGGAGAAATCGTTGAGAAGGAGAAGAGGACGCCCAAGGCAAACCAGTTCTATCGCAATTCGGAGTTCTTGCTTGGGAAAGAAAAGTTTCCACCTTCAGGGAGTAACAAGAAGTCTAAATTGAATGGGAAGAAGCATGATGCAGGTGAGATGGGACATGGAATGGGATTGAAGCTTTTGAAGAGTTGTGGTTCGTTGCTTGAGAAATTGATGAAGCACAAGCATGGTTGGGTGTTTAATACTCCAGTTGACGTTGAGGGTCTTGGTTTACACGATTATTTTGATATCATCCCGCATCCAATGGACCTGGGTGCTGTGAAGTCAAGGCTGAACAAGAATTTGTACAAATCACCCAAGGAGTTTGCTGAGGATGTGAGACTTACATTTCGCAATGCCATGACTTATAATCCCAAAGGACAAGACGTTCATGTAATGGCTGAGCAGCTGTCAGATGTATTTGAGGAGAGATGGGCTGTAATAGAGTCAAATTACAACCACGACATGAGATTTGACCTAGATTATGGTGCGGCTGGTCGTTCACCTTCACTTCTGTCTAGAAAGGCTCCTGCATTTAGACCCCCGCCTATTGATATGAGACGGATTTTGGATAGGTCAGAATCAATGACGCAACCTCCAAAAATCATGAGTATCACTCCTTCGTCTCGAACCCCTGCTCCCAAAAAGCCCAAGGCCAAAGACCCTCATAAAAGAGACATGACATATGAGGAAAAGCAAAAACTCAGCACAAATCTTCAGGATCTACCTTCTGAGAAGCTAGATGCCATTGTACAGATCATTAAGAAGAGAAACTCAGCACTTTCCCAGCATGATGAAGAAATTGAAGTGGACATTGATAGTGTGGATACGGAGACTCTCTGGGAGCTTGATAGATTTGTGACCAACTATAAGAAAAGCTTGAGCAAAAATAAGAGGAAGCTTGAACTTGCTATTCAAGCTAGAGCACAAGCTGAGAAGAATGCCCTGCAGAAGGTACAGTTTTTAATTTTAACTTTCATCAGCCAATGAATTCATTGACAAACAGTCATTGCTAAATGTATTTTATTTCATGCTTCTGTAGATTCAGGCACCAGTTATGGTTGAGATTTCAAAAGAAGCACAAACAGGTAGTTTTTAATTGTAGCATTATTGTGGATCTCATTGTAGTTTTTAATTGTACCTTTTTATCAGCAGATGAAAGAAATATTCCCCAATCCTTGCCCGTGCAAGAAGAAGTTCAAGCGGATGGGAGTAAGACAAGTGGTTCAAGCAGCTCCAGCAGTGATTCAGGCTCTTCATCAAGTGTTACTTTGATTAATTATTTAGTCAAGAGATATCTTAACCATTATTATTCTTGCTACTGCATGTTCACTTCTGCTTATCGTTTTAGTCGTGTTCTGTCTGATTTTTATTTATTTTATTTTTGCAGATTCTGATACTGGTAGTTCTTCAGCCTCTGGGTCTGATGCTGAGTAATAGAGAACCTAAATTCATTCTGTCAGGCAGAATCACAACCTCCAAAATTTTATTTCGCTATATGCTCTGCTTTGTACTCCCATCTTTTCATTATGTAGAGTGAGATAGGTATATCTTTCAAGATAATTTTTCTCGTAACTATCATGATTGTTTAACTCGTGACTCTCTTACTAGTTTACCATAAATGTTTGTTCGATTGCATTAATCCTGGTGCTCCATGTTTGTTATTGGTTTCTACTGATTACTTCTCTATTCAAGCTTAATATTTCTTTAATTTGAAAATTTAAGACGATCTTGTTACAGGTATAATAAGCGGGTTTCAATTTAAAATTGACAGCAATGTCTAGTGGTTATTTCTGGAATGTGTGGCCTTGTGAATATTTGATGCCATTTTCCGTAAACTTTTACATTTTTTCACGTGCTCTTTATCTTTTCTTAGTTCGTAGTGTTAAAATGTTTACTCTTTAGTCTACTTGTTTGCATATTGTCCATGTCCTATTCTATTTACTTTGTTGAGGGCATTTTTTATTGGCATAACCTATGTCTTGTAATTCCAGATGTCCTGAAGTTTAGTTTCTCTTTATGGGTAGTTGTCTTAGGAATGGTTATTTCTGCCAAAAAGCTTTCTACTTTCTCTCTAGTCTCTTGTGGTTGAACTTTTTAAACTGTTTACATGAATTTAAAAATATTCATTGTGGCATACTGACTGGGTTGCAACACTGTTGTCTGATGCGAATGTATTATAGTGTGTAGATTATAAATATTAATGGAAGATGGACACCTCTAGAGTTTAAACATAATATTTGACTGAAAATATTTAAAGCATGGTCTATTGAAAGTAAATATTAGTGGTGTGAGAAGTCGCATTTACTTTCTTTCCTCATACTTCTCTAAGTTATTTGGTTTCTGGAACTGTTTTGATTACGGTATCGAAGGTCTCCTGAGTAGTACTGCAGTGTTTTCATAAATTGATTTTATTTTCTTTTATTTTTGGTTATGTAGAAATAACAGTACCTTTATTAGCATTATAGCCTTCACATCCTGTTATATATTTAGATGTGATACTGTATGATTAGGGTTTGAAATACTGGTTATTGTATACTCATTTTCATCTGTCTACTTAATGATGAATTGATGATTTGCTTTGCTTTCTATATTACATCTCTAATCAGCATTCTTGATGTGATCTTTTATAAACAAGAGGAACTGAAATGCATTGTTGTGGAATGACATCTTTATCTTGTATTTATTCCCCAAAAGAAATAATAGTTCTTATGAACTTGGGAAACATTGCTCCTCAATCCATTGCAGGACGAATCTATAACGCTACAATTTACGTATTATCTATTCATGCGATAGTTTGTCTTCTATTTTCACAATAACGTAATTTTTAATGTAACATGTGAATTGAATTAATCAATATCAGTTGTTGCAATTGTTCACACTGTCTGAGTCTATTTATTGATCAAAAAAATTGTGAACTTCTAACTTTTTATCCTTTATTGTTTGATGTGGATGTGGATGTGGATGTGGCAGATCTCAGATATTTAAGATTTGCCAGTGATGTGATTCTTGGCTAGTTCGTTTTTCCGGTTTCCAAATTATTCATCTTAATTTAGCTGTTCTCATCTGTTGGAACTGTTGCACCATTGCTATAAGGCCGAATTTCACGAACCCATGTAAAATATTTGGTAGAATGTGAAGATAATTAGATGGTTCACCGTAGCGCTACTTTCATTAAGCTCCGTTGATAAACAAAGATAATATGTAACTCAAGTTCTTGAAGTCATTATTGATTCAAATGATACATGTCAATATGTGTATCGAAATGGTATTCAGTTGTAATTACTCCTTCAAACAAAGCGTCAGATATTTTAACATATTTTCTGATTGTTAAACTTCTCATAACTCATCTAAAATGACAATTTGAGGCATTCCCCAGTTTTTTTGAAAATTAATTAATTTTTTCAGAGTAAAAGGGGAAATTGTATTTTTATCCTGTAGTCGATAAAAATGTTCGTGTACTAATACCTGATTTTGTCATGTATAAAATTTACACAGGGACATTTCGTATACTAATGCCTCAACGTGATTTTGAACATTGATTTAAATGAACGGATTAAAATCAATTTTAATTGGAAGTACAAGTATGAAAAAGCGCCTTTTTTAATTAAATTAAAAATGTAGTAATACAGTTTAAAAAAAATTAAAAAGCGTTTATTTATTTATTTCTGACTCTTCACTACAAGTGGTTAAACAAAACCGAGTGAGTTGGAGGGAGAGTATGAACATAATCACAAAAATCAGCAAGCTTTGTAGAGTTGGTACAGAATAAGGAGTGAGGAAGCGGAAGTGATGCAGCTTCTGAAACTGGAAGCAACGATGGTTTCACTTTCGGCCTCGCAATTAAAGCCCAGATTCTTCTCCTCCTCTTCTTCTTCTTCTTCTTCTTCATGTGGTGTCAAGGTTTGGCCATGGCGTGGTCTGGATGAATGGAGGGAGAGTCATCTGAACGAGAATCGCAAGTGGGGGGAGAATGGTCCAGAGCCACAACCCCTATTCCGTGATTCCACTCAATTGGGGCAAGCTTCTTCCTTGGCTGAGCTTGGTTCTATCGTTCTTTCCACCAGCGACCCACTTGCCAAGTCCCAGCTTTCTCACATGGCTTACTCCATGTGGCGCCGCCACAACCTCCCCCTTGGCATTTCCATACCCCCCTCTCTCCCCGCCCGACCTCCAAATCCCCAACTGGTTTCCTTCTCCATCACTTTTTTTTATCTGTTTACCTTTCTTTTCTGATATATTGCAATTTATATCATTAAAAGCTAATATCCCCAATGCTCTGATTTCACTCTATTTTTCTCTTTTGAATCCTTAAAACTACGGTTTAAGAGTAGGCAATTATTCTAGGAAAGACTTGTTTTGAGGTGGACTAGTATTTTCTGTCACATTCTCATCCCACACGAGTTTGGAAAATTATGTATTTTTGTGATGTGTTCATGGAGAAAAAGGTATATTCTGATAAGATATGGGTAAGGAAGGTTATGTAGTTGATGTTTATTATGATCGCTAGTAGTTTTAGTTTGTTTGGTAAATTGTGTTCACCATTTATTGATAAGCTTATATATTACCGAGAAAGGATAATGTATCCTCATAAATATTATGCAATTATGTAAAAATGTTCTTTTATATTCATGTTAGTGTATTTACACTGTATTGTATCTTGATTTTTTTAAGAATTTCCCCATATCCTGCATGTTGTATTGCTCTAGGCTTCACAGTTTTTTTTAATAATTATTACATTTTGATTCTTGAAGTTGAAGGTTTAATTTTCTTCATGGATTTTGCTTTGTCTTGTGCATAATGAAGTTGTTTTCATTGACTTTAGGTTTCTCCTAAGGAAATTCCTTCTCCCAAGGACTCGGGTTTGCCCCTGAATGCTTATATGCTTCATAATCTGGCACATGTGGAGCTCAATGCAATTGATTTGGCGTGGGATACCGTTGTCCGGTTTTCTCCCTATAGTGAAATTTTAGGGGAGAGGTTCTTTGCTGACTTTGCTCATGTTGCTGACGATGAGAGTCGCCACTTCTCTTGGTGTGCACAGAGGCTTGCTGAACTGGGTTTTAAGTAAGGTTATTTGTCTTCTCATTTTGTTTCCAGTTCTACTTAATTTAATTATACTGATATTCTGAATCTTCTTACAACCAGATATGGTGATATGCCAGCTCACAATATTCTATGGAGGGAATGTGAGAAATCATCAGGCAATGTTGCTGCACGTTTGGCTGTGATCCCGCTCGTCCAGGTTAACCCCCACCTTCAATCTTTCTTTGAAATGTTTGTTACTTACCATTTGGTGAAAAACTGATCAATAAATATGATAATGTTGCTATTTTGATGAGATTGTAATTCTTCTTCAAGTGGGATATGTGAAATAACAATCATTTTATGCTTTGAAAGCTGTTGGTCAAGTTGGATTTCATTGTCTATGTGAATAACCTTTTTCGTTTTTATTTCTGCGTTGAATGAGTAATAGTAATACTAAGTTATGGGTCTCTGACAAATTTATCTGGATTCTGGTGTACTTCATTAAGATTTCTGGAGGATTCCTTTCTATACTACTGCCTAATTAGGGCTCATAGAATAACTTTTTTGTTGAAGTTGATGATAGGCATCGGTCCACAACCACATATTACATCAATATTGTTGCCCACTGGCTTATATTTTTCACTAGCTATAACCTCTTGCGAAAGGGGGACATGTTCTTTTTGGAAAATTCCTGGAATGCTTCCCCTCACGAATCACATGCTACAGAGATACATAAGCTTTGAATCACGAGAGTTGTTCTAAATGTATTATTTACTTCACTTGTAGGAGGCTAGAGGACTTGATGCTGGGCCACGCCTGGTGAAAAAATTAGTTGGCTTTGGAGATAATAGGACATCTAAGATTGTGGCAAGAATCGCTGATGAAGAAATTGCACATGTAGCAGTTGGTGTCTACTGGTTTGCTTCTGTATGTCAGAAAATGAATTGTGCTCCAGACTCTACTTTTAAAGGTTGTGAAGCCTGGTTAATATTTACTAATCTGCTTAGATACGACCACACTGAAGGCATGCAATCTTCAACATTGATACTTTTTTTTTGCAACGATACAGACTTACTAAAGGAATACAACGTGGAACTAAAGGGCCCCTTCAATTATTCAGCTCGAGATGAAGCTGGCATTCCTCGTGATTGGTAAGAAATTATCCTAATTCTTTTCTTGGTTGTACCTGCGATATTTCAGGCTATATGATTGCAAGATAGCTGAAAATTTCTATTCTACCACTTTACCTCCATATGAACCTTAACATTTTGGTTACCTCATATTCTGCTATCTAGGTATGATGATGCATCATCTATGAGCAATCAGGACAAGAAAGATAAAGATGGCAACAAAAAACAGCTCTCTGCAGTTAGTGACCCTAACAATCATTCTGCTCATTCTTGTAATTTTATTTTTAAGATAGTTATTTTAAAAATATGTACGTCAGTTTGTCATTAGATATCTACATAAAAGTTCTTTAAATTTTCACTGCATAGTCTATTTACACTTTTTATATTTAGCTGTTCTTCTGGCTTGATATTGATGTGTTGTTACAGGTTTACGAGAGGCTGTCATCCATCATTGCTATGGAAAAAGAGAATTCAAGTTTGACCAAACCGCCTGAGTGATACTGACACCATATCATGAACAATTGCTATTTTCAGCAGGGAAAGATATAAACTGATATTGCAAACTTTTGAACTTAGCTCCTCAGCCGCCAACAAGCTCGAATACAGTATTATTATTATATACAATTTGAAGTGATAAGGTTTTTTCATACACAGGTTTGGGGAAGCAATTTTTTCCATTGGCAAAACGTTGTTTGACAGCAATACAAAGTAGCAATGGAAATTCTGAAGTTCAGTCCACGCGTCCACCGTTGATGTGAAGCGTAAGCAAATACAGAAGACAGAAAATGTTCTTTATTTGGAGTACATAGACTCTGATGTAAGTTGCATAACTTTTTTAATGTGTATGATCATCATAGAAGTAAGCGTGATGTCGAAGTTGAATGAAGTCAATGGTCATTGCTTAGCTTCTGGGATAGTGTGCCGTGTATGTATGTGTATGATATCAAGGAGCCCTTAAATCCTTCTCATATTTTTATTCTACAATTACAAAAATTAAAAAAGACACAATCATGAACTTAGTTTCAAAAACTCTGTATCACATTATAAGTATCTTTAAAATTTTAATTAAGTTTCATGTTCAACAGTACTTTTAAAGACTAAAAGTTTAACACCTAAGTTCATATATTAATTTTACTTAGATTTCCCAACAAGATTTATATCATGTTTGTTTGTGCTTTTCACTACATGGGCACCTATTCTAAAAGGGACAGAAACACTAAAATGAATATATTTTTAAAAAAATTACTGAAATAGATATTTTAATATATTTTTTAATTTTAAAACTTCTCATTTTTTAAGGCTAAAACGATTATTTATCCAAATTAAATCTACTGGGATTCAAAAGTTAACTCCAATCTAATGTAGTAGATGATCTTTTTGTAGTTTACTGATTATTATTGCATTTCAGACGAAATAAATCCTGTAAAACTCATAAGTTCAGAAAAGTAACTATACTTTTTTTAGTTATAAGAAAAAAATTGAACATGTATAAGGAATTTATAATTAATAACAATTTACTGATATTGATATTTAACCAACAGAATTATATCCATTAAAAAATTAATAGTTATACTTAATCCCCAAACTAATTTAATATTTAACAAATCCATTATAAATAAGAGATTCCAGAAAATTATTTGTTTCCTACTCAGGAAAAGTTGCTGTTTCTGGTATTAGTGAACAACAAACCAAACATCTTAGTTTGCCTTAACTTGAAGCCCCCAAACGCGTGTGCGCGTGTCTTTCCTCCCTTGTTAAAAACACCACCATAAGCCTTTCACCTACTTCTTCTTTCTCAGAGAGCAGAGGAAAAAGAAAACACACAACAAAAAAATTAGTATGTGCAACTCAAATGGTGATTGCAGACCCCTGGGTTTTCTCCTGGGTCTCCCCTTCGCTTTTCTTGCCCTCATCGTCTCAATCGTCGGCATCGTCATCTGGATCGTTGGGTAAGAACCACACTTTCTTCGCAATCATCACTTTTCTTCCCCAAAATATCAAATTACATCTTAATTACTCACTTAATCTTATTTTTGCACAGTTTCTACGTTTTTGTCTTTACACTCTCGTTTTAATTTCTACACAAAAAAAGATACATGTATGAAGATTAAAATGAATAGTTCAAAAGATTGAAAAAAAATTGAGATTAAATCATCTAAAACTAGTTATTATGTAATTTGAAATCGATTTAGTGAGTTCGAGTTGGCTCGATTTCTGATTCTGTAACATGGGTTTTGGTCTGATTGAGTGAAAAATTCATAAAGGTTTAAACTTTAGCTCTCAATATTCGCAGGTTGATGTTGACATGCATATGCCCCTGCTGCTTGTGCATAACAGTAATAGTAGAGTTGGCATTGGAATTGGTAAAGGCTCCACTGCATGTCATGGAGTGGTGCACCTCTCAGATCCCTTGTTAGCTTCTGTTTTCACCAATTCTATCATCAACTTCTGGTCCTGCCTCTGCTTTTTATTATTTTTCATTTTATTTGTCTTTTGGTGAGATTGGGGTTATCATCAACATGTAATTTTCTTATTTTGGTTTTCTGGTTTTTTGCAAAATTAATAGTTCGTACTTCATAGTAATATTGTTGTTTCTTGTGCAGATATCTTTAGTTCTATACTAAACAATATTTTATTTTGGTTTTCACTTTTCTTTTACATTTAAATTGCATATCTCTCTCTCTCTCTCTCTCTCTCTCTCTCTCTACGTATATGTGTGTGTGTATATATACTTAAAAAGTATAAATACAGGTAGGGTAATGAACTTACAGAAATTATTGTTTTGCCTCATTTTGATCAGTGAGGATTAATCAATGATGTGAAATATTCTTTATTGTCTTCTTTTCTGTTTTATCCATCGTCAAAGTTGTCACTAAACGCCAAAACAAGAGAACTCTGTTTTGGGCCCTTTTTGAATGAAGATTTCTTGGATGATGAGTGTCACATGTTCACACTCAACCTAAACTGTTATTGGATAAATAATCAAATTCATCGCAGATTATTTTAAAGTGTCTGCTTCATTTGAAACTTTATTTTTTGCTTTTCCAAAATATGCTATAAACTAAACAGACAAACTCGAACTTTAGTCCTTCACAGTCTGTGGTTATGCTTTTGATAATTTAAAATCAAACACATGATGTTTCCCTCCCAGTGAGGTTGCCTCTTCATGTTATACAACTTATGAAAAACGTTTTCTTAAGGACGATAAATTCAGCATTCAGCATCCACTCTTACTGAAGATAAGGTTGGTAGATATAATGTTTTCCTTTTGCCCTTGTGTATCCACACACAAAAATTGCTTTTTTTTTACCTTGTCACAGTTTTCTTGCAGTCTATTAAACTAAAAGTTACCAAGTTTTGACAGAAGTTGAAAATGAAATTTTCACTACACTACTTCTATATAGTGTTGAAAAATTACAAATCACTGAAGCTGAAGCTACAGTGTAACATGATGGGAAAAACGCACGCGGAAGCAACACACACAATCACGAATCAACTGCAGAAAAATAAACAACACAAGATTTAACGTGGTTCGGTTGTCAACTGCAACCTACATCCACACGGGCAACTATTAGGTTTACATTATATCATGTTGCACACCAATTACAAGTACAATGATCTCTTTAAGCACACTCACTAAACATGTGTCTAGTCAACCCAACCCAATTGGTCCTGGCTTCATACCCAACAATCTCCCACTTGAAGCCACGGAACTTCAACTTGAAGTCACGTTACAATGTTCACCTGCGCTTCAACTGTGTACATGTACTTCTGTAATTTGTCGATGGAACTCACTGTTCTACCTCTAGTTGCCACCAGCCTTCTTAATCATTTTGAAGACTTCGTTAAAACTCCCCTGAGTTTCAACACGTCAGTCACTGACTTGTTCTCTGTTCCTACTGACTCCCACTTACTGGAACTGTCAGATCCTGGAACAACCTGAGTTTCAACACGTCAGTCACTGACCCGTTCTCTGTTCCTACCGACTCCCACTTACAGGAATTGTCGGATCCTGGAACAACCTGAGAACAAACATTCTCCATATTCAACAAGAATTTTTCTCGAGAAGTTTCAACCGCTGGAATACTGGTTCTCCTAACCCACTGTCATCTAGGAACCTTAGCTGAAGCACGACCCGTCCTCCCACTGCCACAAGTACCTCTGACTGGTCTACCTGAACCTTTCCATGCTTGTTCATCCTGAATCTGACCTGTGGCTATGGGTTTCTCTCTTGTAAAGACAACCCTCTTCTGCCCACGAGATTTTGTTTATCTTCTGAACTGGGATGGTCACTCCCTCAGACACGGTAATCTGACTATATACAACGAACCTCTCTTTCTTTCGCAGGCCATGACAAGATTTCCCTTGACGACCTTCCACTGCTGA
>Ga0123342_1007526_pt1 | contig 14308 bp, 6 predicted proteins | sample Turbeawhitnodule_FD_89960 | JGI IMG/M metagenome (GOLD analysis project Ga0123342, IMG submission 89960) | Root nodule microbial communities of legume samples collected from Mexico - Turtle bean Mexico white nodule | ecosystem: Host-associated > Plants > Roots > Nodule | place: Mexico: Nepantla...
AAATAAAAAACACAGATGACCTAGCTCAAGGGAAATATTTTTTTAGAAAAAAATTAATTGTTACCTAAAAAAAAAGAAAAAAAAAAAAAATTTAAAAAAAAAAAAAAAGCAATAGCAAACCATCATAAAACCGTGCAAATTTAAAAGGTTAATAAAGAAAGAATTAACTGCAGAGCTATCCAATCCCAGTCCAAAGGATAGAAAGAAGAAAACTCTATCCCATAATGTAATACACACATAAGAAGAAAGAGCCTTTTGATGCCTACAACTCTACAACAATGAGAATTAGTAATTCTATTGTGTTTCACACAAACAAAAGACAGTCCCACCATATCACACATCCAAGATATAGCACAGGTAATATTAAGCTGAGAACTCCCCTGACGTGCAGTCCTTTCCTTGACCCGCCCGAGTGCTCTATTGCCTCAAGTATACCTATAACTATATGGTCTTGACCCATGGCCATTGAACTTTTTTCCCTTGTAATGCCTTTTAGGCCTCTCTCAGGTGACCTGAGCATTTGGTACTTAGATATTTTTTAAGTTGGTGCCAGCCAATGTTGCCAAATTTTTTATACTCACAAACTCATAATCCAGCAAGAAAGGGAGACGGCAGCAAGCTTGCACGCATGGGCTACCAAAATGAAATTGGCAGATTGTGCACCATGTCAATTCGTCTGTGCAGCCTGGGGTTCTAGTTACACAACTCATGCAGTTGGCCTTTTTTAAGTCAGGTTTATGATGACCTAATTTAAAAAAAAAATGGTCCTTTCTCGAGGGTTCCCAATCACAAATAAGAACCAAACAACTCTACTCGACTGCACTCATCATTGACAGCACTACCATTACCATGGGCGCACAACACTCACATTGTAGTTGCCAACGCTTGCTTCCTCATCAACAAGGTTCACTTCACCATCTTTGACTCTCGCATCAACATCGTCCGTGGTGCCATCATAGTTGTTGATCATTCCCTTCTTCTCCCACTCTATTGTGTTCTGTAAGTTTTCTTCTTAATATTTCCTTTCTTCTTGCTATCATTTAGATAGTGTTTTGTTCTGCTTGGAATTTGTAGGACAATAATGGCATCAAATAAAGGTGGTTCAAGTTATGTTGCTAGAAGAGGAAGTGGTATTGGAACAAGGACTGATTCAAGTGATGGGAAAGAAAGAATGTGAAGTGTAAATACTATGAGAAAGTATTACGATATATGAACCTATTTTTACTTGTTATGAATTGGATCGTAATATTTATGATTTATTGAGTTATTTTTCTTGTCTTTATTATTTTTAATGCATGCAAAAGTCTGTAAATATAATCATTTATATATTCATTGCTATTACGAGTCAAGTTACAATCTTTCATCTCCCTTTCAATCCTCCTACGACCCTCAAGTTTGACAACATTGGTGTCAGGTAAATAAGGATCACATAAATTGTAGAAAAAAAAATCTGATGATAAGTTAGATTTTGAAACATATTAAAAGAATGAAATAATAAATTATGGAGGAACTAAGTTACCAACTGGATGAATTACTTCACTCGAAAGCACCCAAAGCCATTATTATCTTGCTATTATGCATAACTTTAAGCATTTAATCCCCGCTTTTGATAAAAAATCCAATGAGCTAACAGTGAGAAGTTGCTTTCATATCCCACTCATTTTTACTCTACGTCAAATTCCAACTCACTTTCTCTACAAAGCTTTCTCTTTCTTCATTTTCTTTCCATCCGAAAAGCTTTCCCTACAATACCCAACCTCTTCACTTACACTTTAAATTGCTTTCATTTTTCTCAATTTTAGATGCTTTTCTCATCTTTTGTAAAGTAATATGGATATTGTCTTCAGTTCTTCATAACAGCATTAATCCATAGAACCAAGAAAGGCAATATTGCAAGCAAACTCATGGAATCGCATGATTCCACAAATTAGCCATCCACAACCATGTCATGTGAAATCATGAAACATTAGAATCAACGGGATCAGCAGATAGATCATAAAAGTGGTGGAATCATGCAAGAATTGTCAGCACATAAAAATATCCAGGCTTTATATATTAAAAATGGGTTTTGAGCAAAACTCAAGCCCAATAATGGTTATAAAAAACCTAATCAAATGAAAAGACATGCTTGTTCTACAGTTTCTTAAACGACCCATGGATGATGTCATTTTTGCACAAAAAGTTCTTCTCCCTAGACTCCTCAAGACTTCAACTGCTCAAGAGCATTAGCTTCTCTTCTGTGCTAAGCAAACAGCACAGACAACACACATTTTTCTGCTCAGCAAACATTTTGAACCTCCCTCAACCTCAGGTGTGTGCTTTACCAGTCTTCTCTGCTCTCACACGACCCCTCTGTTTCACTCATCTCTTTTGACTCAAACACTCCGTTTTCACTCATCACTTTTACCTCTGTTTTCTGTGTTCTCAGGTCTCCATTTTCGTTTCCACCCCCTCATAATTTATACTTTGTTGCATCATCAACACAACTTCTAATCCACCTTCAGCCAAATTCATTCTACAGCTGTCAGTGCTCATGGTGATACTAGGAAATTTCAAAAGCAAATACTGTGAAAAGGTCTTAACTGGAGGGGTTTATCGCTTGAAGCACCACATGGCTTAGAACTCAAGGATGTAGTAGGTGCTTGCAAAAGTGTGACTGACTGAAGAAGTGAAAAAAAAAAAAAAGATGTTTGAAATTGTTGAAGGTCTGCAACAGAGATTAATGAACACAAGCTTTGATGTTGAGGATGATGATGCACAAACAGAAAAAGAAAGAGAACTTAAAGGGAGGATATGGGCAGCACTCAAAAATATTTTTAAGAAGATGGGAATTAGCTCATATGCCACAATTAATCAATTATTTAAGAAGGATCATAGAGAAACTGCTTTTAAAGACGTTCCACGGTTTTTCTATGAAAATGAAATGCCTTTTAAAGTGGTAAGTAGCAAAGCATTAGGAGAATGCTTGATTCAGATTTAAAACATGGCCCAGGATTTAACCAACCTTCATACCATGAGATCAGAGTAAACTATTTGAAGGAAGAGGTTCAGGCAAAGGGCTGAACTTATTGTCATGATTTATTTTAGTATGTTACATGGACACGATTAAGTGGCACAACCATCAATCTCTTCTGGAGGCATGAGTGAGAGCTACAGTCTACATGATTAACCTTCCTAAAAATATATTATATATTGTCCATTACTATATTTAAAGTGTCCTCCACCATTCTACTCTACCCATAGAAAAGGAATAGTAAATATGATAAAATGGCAAAAATTATGAACACAAGAAAGAGGTTGGAACCTAAATAGGTGAGGCATGCGCTGTGCAAGCAATCCAATTGATTGAAAAGCATAAGTTTTGACCTCCCGTGCAGTGGCATCTGAGTCGGTACTCAAAATTGAATTCAAAACAAAATAAATGTTATTCAAATAACATTAAAAAGAACTTTGAAGTCTCAAGCAAACCTGCTTCAGAACTTGGATAATTGTCAAGGGACTTCATAATTCCACTCAAAATAACAGGACCCATTAACTTAAGCTGGTCAATTTTTGCCTGCACCAGTTACAGATATTAGAGATGCTGAGGAAACAAAAGAACAATAAAGTTATAATGAAGTACAACCACTTTCCGAAAAGCTAATCAAAATATAGAAATACAACCAACACAGTAAAATTCATTTCAAACTGCAGATTCATGGCTTATTTTGAGCTTCAACTTAACCATTTCTAAAAAAATGTCTCGGAGGGCATTTAAAATGAATTCAACTGAATCATTTAAAAAAAAACACAAACGCTTCAAAATTGTATTAATGTTAATATGTAGTCAGAAAATATTTTTACAAATTTTTTTCTTTTATTTTCAAACTTTCATACCAATAAAGATGAAAACATCATGGTAACTAGATAAATGTAGCATTTTATTACATCTACGATGACTTTTGCAATTATGCATGCTCATTTTTAAAACATCAATTCTCTTTCTTGATAAAAACATCTTGGGTTGTTTAATGCTAATTTTGCATTAAGTTTATACTCTGCATTATTATAATCATAGCATATCCTATAGTTTTGAAATTTGGCATATCCCTGTGCTAGTGCAATATCATATCCATGTCCCATGTTGCATCCATACTTTCTACTTTCTAAACATTTATTAGGCAGAGAGACTTTTATTAACCAAAAGCCAAGTAACATTGCACTTACATGCTTAAATACCCATACAGTAAATTCCATCCCCCATTGCTTCAACCTTGATGTTGTACCATTCCCTATTAAATTCGGGAATATTAAATACTAAAGATAAAGATTAAAAAACAAAAAGACAAAAACAGAAGAAAAAAGATAGAGCAAACGAAAATCAGCACAGAAAACTCAATTATTGAGCCACACATTCTTGTGTGTCTGTCTTATTTTGATGATGAAAGAACTCTGTTTAAAACAAAGGAAAGTTGGAATTTTTAAATGATATAAAAGAGGACAAACTTCGTTAATATGAAAGAAGCTTTATTTGTAATTAAAAAAAATGTCCATTTGTTATTAAAATTTACCAAGAAAGAGTATAGCGTGTACAATTAAGTACAAAGTTATACTCCATTTTCCCCCACTAGCATTCTGTCCATGATTTAGTTAAGGGTATAACACTTGAAGATAAGAGAAATTGGGGCTATTGTTGGCATGATCCATGTTTACACGGTATCATTGAATATATTGTTTGATCAAAGAAAAATATTATCACCAAAGAAATAATATTTCAACACTTTTTATTTCCATCCTTAAGGATTTGCCCATTTTCATTTTCTATATCCCCTCCTTTTTTGTAAAGAAGAAAAAAATCAAACAACCTCAAAAGTGAGACAAATTCTAAGAAAATATATTCATATGTACAATAATCATACAAACAACATACGAGAAATTGGGGCTTTTGTTGGCATGATCCATGTTTACACGGTATCATTGATAAATTGTTTGATCAGAGAAAAATATTATCACAAAAGAAATGTTATTTCAACACTTTTTTACTTCAATCCTTAAGGATTTGCCCATTTGCATTTTCTATATCCTCTCCCTTTTTGTAACAGAATATAGAAGAAAAAATCAAACAACCTCAAAGAAAAGTCAGACAAACTCTAAGATAATATATTCATATGTATAATAAACATACAAACAATATACGAAGCAATGAAGCTATCAATAGAAGTGCACAAGTATCATTACTATAGTTCATGTGTCATGGATGATAAAATCTTAATTACATTTGCCAATTCTTAAGCAATCAACTTTGCAACAAAAGAGCTACAAGTTTTGAAAACAACAAAAAAACATTAATTAGCAAATATAAGCTCAAAATCATTAAATAAAAGGATACTCTAGTACCATAAATGCAACCAAAAATGCACTGCAAGGTGGATGGGAAATTGTTTGCTGCTGCAATAGACCTGCAGAATATAGACATTAATTTTGCCTTTAAAGCGTGACTCCCAGGACTAACTCTTGATTCTGAATCACCATTTTCAACTCCAACAGTACCTACATTCAACAGCAATAATAAGAGCAAACAAAAAGAAATATATAAAATCCAAATTTGGTTTTAGATATAATAGTGCAGAAACTGAATTCACTTTCAAGATACAAGAGTTCTCTCTGAAAATAGAAAATGAAAGTAAAGCAAATGGCGAACAATTAATGTCTAGTATTACCAACAAAGTCATATAAACACCACAAAAGGCTATGATCTGGAAGAAGAAAACCACTAATATGATCAAAAATCACAATACTTGTACCATTTAGGTTTTCTATTTTTAGAGTAAATTAAAAAATTAGAAAACAAATGTAGGAGTACAATCTTGAGTCTATTAATGTTTTAAAAAATTCATAGCATGGAACAAAAGCAGTTACTTGTTGTCTAATTTTTTCTCTAACATTTTCAGATAGACTTGTTAGTATACAAAAAAACTTGCATATTTAATTGATAATTTTATTTTAACTACAAATTTATTTATTTTTTTAATAAAAATAGTCTGGGTATACTTGTGATGTTGTTCTAACTAACTCAAAGGACTGGGTTCACCCAGTTCAGAGGCCAGGTTGATGACACCACCCCAGGTTAAATGCCTTCCCGATCTAAACAGAGATTGGACCAGTTACAGGTCAGTTCCCAGGACAATAACCAATCAGGCTGGTCCACCAAATCTACTTATAGAATAAGTTGTTAGGCAGACAACTAAGGTCTTATATTTATTACAGCTTCAAGCAAGAGCATAAACAATAGATAGGCCATTTATCCGGTGTTAAATTGCACTTAATTATGAAAAATGGGTGCAGCCATTGCTGATAAAAAAAAGTAATAAAGCATTGAAGATCACCGACAGGGCACACAGTTCAAACATGAAGGATGTGCACAAAATGTTTACCAGAAGACACATGATATTAATTAATTGAAATGTAAAAAATAATAGGAAATTAGGAACAACCTTATTAGAATCAATTATACTCTCAAGCATACATATTTAATTTATGTATGGATCACGCAGGATCAAATTTTAAATTCAGGGGAAACTTAAAAATATTCGCATTTGATCATAAACAAATTGAAGAAAAAATAATTGACCAAAACATATTTCAGAATATGTTAACAAAATCTTTAATAGCATACCATTGAATAGCAAAAATAATCTGTTGATCAGATTTAAATCATCTAAATTAGCACCATAGGCCTTCTTCTTTAGAAGCTCCTCGCCTCTCTTAATAACAGGCTCTTCACTTGAGTTAATTGATCAAAAAACAGATGTGATTGTAATCATCCACAAATGAAACACCAAAAGATATAAAGTCAGAAATTTATAAGAAAGTGCTATAAATAAATTTGAGTAATATGGGAACTACAACATACCAATCTACAGAGGCAGCAACATATAAGGGATAAACAAGTTCAGGAGCAAGGTCCATAACTTGAACGACATTCAAAATACCCAACTGCACCAACAAAAACCAAGATAAGACATGTTGCAGTAGCTTTCTCAGTAAATGCAAGATTGGACATGTTTGTATGCGTTCAAACATACTGACATGTTATGTTAACCAGTGCATTTAAATGAAAATTTGAAGAGGTAATATATGTCAGAATAATATAGTTATTATCTAGTTGCTATCAGTTGCAGTAATTAATGGTTGGTTGGTTATAAAGCCAGCTCTACTAGCCCAGAATGTCAATTATTAAAGTTAGCTCCAGCTGTCACTTGTTAGTATTACAACCATCTATTATGACTTGTATATAAATATCACATAATTAGTATGGTCAGAACAACACAATAATATAATTTCTGATTCTCTCTAATTTTCTCTGAATATTTTCTTTCTCTTCCTACATTTCCTCTCAATCTTCAAATTATAAGGTTAAAAAATAATCTTATCATATTGAGTGATGGATTCTTCAATTACGTTTCTTCTGGCAAGAGCATAAATGTGAAGGATGATGATATATAGCAGTTGAGTGAGTTATCAGTTTTTAGTACTAAGTAACAACATCAACAACATATGCTATTTGACCTTCACATCACAAGACAATATTAAAACAATTGCATGATTATCTTACCTTTCTTTGTAAAATTTCATTACTTTGCCACTGTTGTTTCCCTGTAACACGATTGACTTGCGCTACTGAAAGCCCAGGAGGGAGTCCACCACTGCAACAGAACAAAATCTAAAAAGAGTTCTAGAGAGAGAAAGTCTGCCAATCTTTATGCAAATAAAACTAAGTTTTCACTTTTCTATTCTTAGATTCAGATTCTGAGTATTCTGATTCTTATGCATACATTATTTTACTTTGTTCAACTAACTTCTAACTTACTGACAGTTACAGCAATTACCAACTAACATTCTAACAGATGACTTGACTTAGGACATTTTAGAATACAATTTACAATGAACAGTAAAGGAAAATGCACATAAAAAGAGGCACACATTATATACTCTACCAAATTGTCATTCAATTGAAATAAGAAGGAAACAGATTAATTCATGTCAGAACAAATTTAAATACCATTAGCTTCTTTTAGCAGAAGCCAGTTCCATACCTTTGAGAGACCCGCTGGTACAATATTGTATGAAGACAAAACTCAATAAACAACTCCCTATCCTGAGAGTTGTTCACTTTATTATACTTTGCAGCAACTTCCTCACCAATTTGACCAGAGTGGCATTCACCAATTACCTAAAAGAAGCAGAAATCCATTGGTAGTCCAAAGATAATAAAAAGAAAAATAAAAAAGCAACTAAGATAGCAAAAAAAAGAAAAAGAAAAAAAGCAACTAAGATATATAAATAATGAAAATACACCAAGAAAGTTTCTTTTAAAAAAGGATGCTGGAAAGAAGCCCATGGATCCAAGAAATCCAAGTGCTCTTAATGGCAGTAATGGACTCTTCTTCCCACCAAAAAATCCCTTTATTTGAATTCCCAAGCTTAGAATTTCCATCAATTTTTCCTTATATATCCCTTCCAATTTCTTAGAAAGTCATATCTGAAAAACTGAAGCATTTCCAAGATAGAATAAGGAGAAAAGGGTCCCCCAATGCACTGAATAGTTATAATGACACCAACTCAAATACTGTGTACAATGCTGAAAAAAATCAATGAAAAACTCTTCCACAACTGTAATTACAAGCTACAACCATCACCATTAAGATTTGAGAAAGTCCAATAGTGCATGCTGATACCTTAACAATGATTCTAAGGATGATTTCCTGATGTTGAAGTGGAAGTTTTGAGATGTTCACCAAGAGATCAGGAGCCAGATCTTCCTTTTCCTATTTGAAATGCGTGGGGCATCAGATAGTCTCCACAGTAAGCATTCAATAGCACAAAACAAATTATTTAAGAGTTCCAAACCAATCAATTTGTCTATTTATCCAATAATGAAACATTATTTACTTCCGAAAATTCAACAAGGTGTCAAAAAAGGAATTATCAGCATGAAAAATCACATTAAATCCACAAAATAATAACAACAAACAGGCACTAAGATATAAAGAACAAGAGACCTTTGCATTAACACGCTGAAAAGCCATCTCTATATACACAATGCAAAAATTCCTTATGATAGGGACAGCACTAGAACCCGAATACAACTTCCACAGGTCAGACAAAGGTAAACCAATTTGAGGCTGGAGCTTAACTCTCTTGTTCACGTGACTTAAAATCTCAAGCACCTGTCAGAAACACAAGTCAACCATTGTAAAAACATTTACCAAATCGCTTCACGAAATTATATCAAAGAGGACAAAATACACCGTGCAAAGCAAAAAGTGCAAAATGTGATCTCACTATGCCAAAAGCAAAAAGTATTCTTAGTAAACAGCAATAGCTTCTTCTGCTGATTCATACAGCAGAGAAGAGATATTTCATCTAGCCGATAATGTTCGCATAGCCAAAACACAATATACTTCATAAATTTACATCAAAAGAGAACAAAATAGACCGTGCAAAATCGATGTTCACGTAGGCAAACTCTTTGCTGTCCTTACAAGTAAGTTTCACTCGTACTATAAGCAAAAATCATTCTCGGTATATCGGTTAACTCAGAACTAGCAACAACTGAGAAGAAACATTTTCAATTTCCATCTAGAAGATAGCGTTTGCAGAGTCAAAACACAATCAATTTCCGCATTCGCGATTTTATTTGGAAACCCAAGGTAAGCTACAAACAGCGAGGTACATGTACGTAAACTGTTCCTTATTCTTAAAAGTGCAATACAGTCTTACTACCCTAAAGCAAAACTACTCTCACTGAACAGCAATAAGTTTCTATCCGCAGACTCAGAGCAATTCCGACAACAGAGAATAGATGTTTCAATTTTCAATTTACGCATTCATAGTTTGATTCAGAAATAGCGGAATTGAAATTGGGCGGTGGAGAACCTTGTTGCGAACAGCGAGGGATTGCGAGGAGAGGGAGGAGATGCAGAGAGGGAGAAGCTTCACAAGCAACGGTTCAAGCTTGGAATCGTCGCACAGAGCCAAACGAGTGAGCATTCGATCCAGCATTTCCTCTACCTCCGCGTCGGACTTCGGTGACAACGAAGACGACGATGATGATTGCGCCATTTTTTCCCTCTTTCTTCGATTCGTTTCTTCACCAACAAACTCAAACTCTTCTTTGTGCGCAGCGCAAGTTAATAAATATGAATTGGGAAATGAGGCTACTTGCGCTCTACGACTGCTTTGACTCTTCGTTCGAGATGGTCTCTCTCTGCCTATTACTTCCTGCACCCATCCCTTTTCTAAGTACACCTTCACATGATTTGAAATGGCAACATTGCCCTTCCCAGTTTTATCTGATGTTGGGGTTGTATTTGCCTTGTCTATTGTTGAACTTTTTGGTGAGATGTTGGTGCTGGATTACAGGTGCAATGCTGATTATGTTACCCTTATGATTGTTTTTCAATGTTTTGTAAATACTTGCTGCAAATGGTAGGAACTCTGTTCAAAATTTCTTTTAGAATATGCAACGTGGAAGGATATTGTCGGGAAAGTTAAAATTGTAATAAGTGGGGAATTTTTATATCATGGATCATGAATTTCGGAACATCAAATTCAGAAGTTCATTAGTAATCGTTCTGAAAGTTTATGAACAAACTTCCAAAATAAGTATCTCTCGAGATGGTGAGTGTTAGTTGCTTTTGTTGTTGGAGGAGTTGATTTTGTTTGTGAGTTTTGTACACTAAGTGTATATATCAAAATGGTGACGACTATGGAGAGGCAGTTTACAATGTGACTTTTATATTTAATATTTATGTAACACTAATACTAATACGATAAGTATAATCTTTTAAAATGTAGGATATGAAATATAGATTTATATATTATATAATTATGAATTATATAATTTGACAATGAATATTTAAGTATATAAGTATTTTTAAATTTTATTTTAGCAAAATAAAATATTTTTCATGACTGGTTAAAATGATTTGTTCTTTATTTTTATAATCATAATAAAAATTTATACAATAAGTTTGAGTTTTTAAAAAATTAATGTATTTTTATTTTTTAAAATTGTGTTAGAACCGTGTTATAATTGTCATAAACTCAAGAAATATTTTTGAATTTGATATTTTACTGATACGTGTCTTACGAGTGTCGGTGTCCGATACATGTGTCCGACAATGACATATCATTTAAGTGGAGTGTCCGAGTTTCATAGATCATCTTAAAAAAATACATTTTTTACTTTTAAAAGTTAACCAACACTTCAAAACCTCAATTACACCTCCATTTTTGTTCCACAACTTAAATCATTATCTGTCATTGCAAACAATCAACCAACAAAATAAGTGTAATCATAAAAACCATTAAGATGTCTTTATAAATAAATGTTCCTACTAGGGAGATGGGACCTAAAGAACTATTGAAGTCTTCTTTCCTACTAGGGAGATGGGACCTAGAAAACTATTGAAGTCTTCTTCTCCTTCCTTCGGTCGGTCAATTGGTTGGGTGATGAGCTAGGATTCTTCTCTCGTCCTCCTGCTTCTCCTTCGGCACTCGGTCTCGGTTGAACACCGGATAGTGGGGTACCTGTGAAGGCACTCCGACGCTCAAGTCAGTAAAGCGGGTGTTCAACTTTCAGTAGGTGAACAGTAATAAATGACATACCTTACTTCTTGGGATGCATGCTATTTATATTATTCTAATGGGCCTACCTTATTGGGCTCGTATATCGAAGTGGATACCGCTTAGGGTTGTATTACCTAATTCTTAATGATGGATTAACTTCACTGATCTTGGTTTGAGCGTTAACGGTAATAGGGGTCAGCCGTTGGGCCAGTTTCCCTGGTATGGTCGGCCATCGGCCAAATTCCCATGGTCTCGGTCGTCTCGACCAAGTCTTCTAAAGTCTCGGCCAAGTGAGTCATCGGCCTCGTCATCTCGGCCAAATCTCTCAAGTCTTCGCCAGGTTCCCCTGGTCTCGGCCAGGTAGACACAGCCTCGGGCAGCCAGGTGGGTATCGACCTCGCCCATACCGATACAATAAAAATGATAAAACTAATTTTAGTATTTTAAAAAAATGTAAAAATGTAAGAAGAAACACCCAAATTTATTCTTTTATGATAAGTTAACAAAAATTCATACAATGGTAATGGAAGATAAGTATTAGAATAAGTTTAAAATGGAATGGACGTACTTTTGTATATGATATGGATGTAGTTATTTTTTATTCAACAATGAATAAAATAATACAAAGGGTTGTAGTGATATTTTTCACGGTAGATAATGTAAATTATAGTTTTCTTGGAATTGTTTTCATGATTCAAAATGTCATTATATAGTTATGATGTAATATATTTTTAAGGATTTTGACACGTGATGGTGACTTCTTGAGATGGGTCCAAAGAATTTTTTTATATTTAGCTTTTTAATTCTAATTACTAAAAAAAAAGTTTTAATGGAGGTTAATATAACCCTATGAATTGATTTAATTAATGGAGGTTTTTTTCTAAAACTTCAACAAAATAAGGGAGGTTTTTTAACCTTAGTTAATTTTCAAAAGTTTATTCTAAAACCTCAGTAAAATAATGAAAGTTTTTATAACCTTTGTTAATTTTCAAAGGTTTATTTTAAAATCTCGACAAAATAACGAAGGTTTTTTTAACCTTCATTAATTTTCAAAGGTTTATTTTAAAACCTCTGTAAAATAACGGAGTCTTTTTTAACCTTAGTTAATTTCCAAAGATTTATTTTAAAACCTCTACAAAATAGCAGAACTTTTTTTAACTTTAGTTAATTTTCAAAGGTTTATTTTAAAACCTATACAAAATAGTGTAGATTTTTTTAACTTTCGATAAGTTTCAAAGAATTATTCTAAAACCTCATCAAAATAATGATTTTTTAAAATTTTTGTTAAGTTTGACATGTTTATTGTAAAAAATCAATAAAATATTTTAAATTTTCTCACATCTCAATAAATAAATGTAATTAAAGTTTTTTTATAAACAAATAATTAAAAATATAATTTTAATATATTTGATAACTAAATCGTTTTGAAAGTGTAAATTTAAATATGTTAACGTTTTTTTACAATTAATCTGAAATATTTATTTAATAAAAAATTATTAAATTTTTTTATTTATTTTATGTAATTTTTTTTATTAAAAACTATCATAAACTAAAAATACTATTAATTATATTTTTAATATGTTTATAGAGAAATATTATATTAAAAGAAATTTATTTATCAATGTTTAATATAACTTTCAAAATAAATTTAATTAAGAAAAACTTTTTTAAACTCCATTAAAGATCTATTTAACGAGATTTATTCGAAAACAAATAGTAGAAATAGTAGAGGTTTATTGAAAACCTCCCCTAAATGGCAGAGGTTTATTTGAAAACCTCTGGTAAATGGCAGAGTTTATTTTAAAACCTTTGGTAAATAGCAGAGGTTAATTTGAAAATCTATGGTAAATGGTAGAGGTTTATTTTAAAACCTTGGTAAACTATTCTAATTTTATTTCAAATTCTTTTTTTTTTCTTATTTTTTTTCCTTTCCTCTTCACTTCCGGTAGACCTAAACCCACCTTTCATTTCCATCTTCTCTTTTCTTCACTCTCATTTTTGTCCAACTCGCACCTCACTCCCATCGCACATCACTGGACCTTTGCTTCTACTGCTTCAACACGAAACGTGCTTCTACTATTCCAGCACGAAACATGGTTCTGCTACTCCACCATGGAACTTGCTTCAACCTTCGCTCCACCACAGAACCGCTTGTCTACAAAACGCAAGTATCTTCCGCGATTAGTGATGTGATATCTGTTATTTATTTGATGATCTTGGAACCCTAATTTGAAGAAGGTCGAACAAAGGTAATAATTAGTTTTTTCTTCTTCTTCTGTTTCTATGAGTTTAATGTTAATTAATTTTGTATATGTATAGCTTAATCAAGAGTTTGATTATGATTTTGTTGATAGGTATCGATTCTATTCGTTGGTACCATTTCCTCACAGGCTTCTTCTTCTCGTTCTCCCTTCAATCGATGAGTTCTTCTCTACCTTTTCTCTCTCTCCAATTTGATTTCTTTCTCTTACAGCACTGAACGATGTGTTTCGACTTAGATTCTTCAATTGCTATGTGTTTTTTATATCGTGTCAGATCTCTGTTTCTCCGTAATTTTTTTCAATTATAATTTGGCAAATGCTCCCTGCACCCAATCATTTTTAACCTGCACCCAACATATTTTTTTAATTTCCAAAAATGCCCTTAATTCTGGAAATAAAAATCCGGAATTGAAAATAATATATTCTGGAAAAAT
>Ga0123342_1007527_pt1 | contig 14307 bp, 7 predicted proteins | sample Turbeawhitnodule_FD_89960 | JGI IMG/M metagenome (GOLD analysis project Ga0123342, IMG submission 89960) | Root nodule microbial communities of legume samples collected from Mexico - Turtle bean Mexico white nodule | ecosystem: Host-associated > Plants > Roots > Nodule | place: Mexico: Nepantla...
TGTTCAAGGTACAAATGAGAGGCAAAAGTTTCTCATTAGATCTATTTCAGGAGGAGCCGTCTGATCAAGGACTTCTCAAGATGCAAAAATCTGAAATAGAAGACGATCCACCAATTAAAGGCAGTCGATTACTCTCTGACATATATCATAGATGTAACGTTGCAATATGTGAACCTGCTGATCACAAAGAAGTTATCAATGATCCAAAGTCGAAAAAGACAATGGAGGAAGAGGTGTATATGATTGAGAAGAACAATACTCGGGAGCTTGTTGACATACCTCGAGATAGAAAGGTACATCAAATGGATGTCAAGTCAACATTCCTAAATGGATCTCTTGAAGAGGAAATTTCTGTTGAGCAACCTAGAGGTTTTATTGTGGAAGGAAAAGAAGACAAAGTTTATAAGTTGTCTAAAGCTATTTGTGATTTAAAATATTTTCCCAGAATTGATGATTATCTTATCAGCTTAGGCTTTGACAAAAGTCTTTTAGAATTTGCACCTTATGTCAAATCAAAAGGTGTTGAATGGAGATTAAGCAAAGCGAGGATGAAAAAAAATAAAAATTGCAGATTTGTTTACCAAGCCACTTCCAGCCAACAAGTTTGAGTTCTCAAGACAGAAGATTGGAATTTGCAGTTCAAAAAATCAAGGAGGAGTGTTGGAAATTCTATTTTTTTAACTGTTTGTTATTCTGTTTTAATTCTATTTTAATTGTTGATTTAATATTTCTAGGTAACTGCTCATAAAATTAGTTAAGAGTTTGTTACTGCAGTTACTATGAATGTAATTGTTAGCAAAGATAATAAAATATCTTCCTCTGAATTATTCTATGTCATAGATGTTCCGTGATGCCTATGGTTTACTTCTCCGACACTCTAAAGCAACACTCTAGGAAATAGATTGTAGTACGAAATATCTATATCCAAAAACTAAAAATCAATCCTTCATTTCGCATGAATGTGAGTTTATATGCAAGAGAAATGAGAATGAACCTTTAGTGTCCTTGAGCTCATCTTTGAGTCTGAGAATCTTTTGCTTTCTTTCCTTGTCCTAAGAATCCAAATGTGAAATAAAATTAAATATTCGAAGAAGAGAAAACTGAGTTGGAAGTTAGATTGGAATGAAAACGAAGGAGATTGCAACCTGCTTCCAATGGAGAAGAGCTTTTTTAAGAAGGAGATTGAGAGATTTTCTACAATTTTCAGCGATTTTAAAAAATAGAGAGTATCGGCAGATGCATATGAGCAATGACTATTTTCTAGGGTGCTTCGAAATCCCAAACTGTATAAAAAATGCAAAAAATAAAATAAAGTGAGTATGTAAAAACCGAAGTTTTGTAATAAAGCTTCACTGCGGTTTTGTAAAAACCACGAACATTTATCTGGGATTTAGAAAACCTCCACAATACGCATAAGATATATCTTATGGGAGGTTATTAGAATCACGGTTAACAAACCTCTGTTAAAATTAAAAAAAAAATTGTATTGATAGAAATCAATAGAAGTACTCTTTAATATTAGAAATGGTATTCTACAAGTTGTAAATAATAAAAATATTTGTAAAAAAATTAAGCTAAATAAGTTATTATCTCTATGTAATATCACACTTAATGAGAATATTCATAAAAAGATAAATTAAGTTTATGTTTTGTCACTTACAACCTCTTATTTTTTTTATCAAACTCGTGTTTGCAATCATTTAGTCTAAACAATAAAATCATAAACACACAAACAGTGATGAATATATATATTACTCATGTAAAAGACACGTATAATTAATAAAGTTGTAATATAACTGAACAAACACAGTTGTTATACATATCAACATATTCTCGGTCATAATTTCTGTTAATTAACTCAAATGTAATTCTATCTCTAAATGTATTATCATTGCATAAACCAATCATATATGAAGTAATTTAAGTAAAAATCATACTATGAAATCTACCAAGAGTTAGTCCACATAGTGGGATGATTTATTTGGTCATGGTGGCCTTCATATCACTCGTAGACAAAAGGTTCCCACTATAAAATTCTCAAAGTAAGGTGAAAGATCATAAATGCCCTCTAGTATAAACCCATATTCACCCTTAAGAAAATATGAATGACACGTACATAGAAATGCATAACAAACAAATTCATTACTCACTAGATATATTAAAGGATAAAGTATATGACTTGGAATTTTACACTACTAAGTCATTGTTTAGATTCATAATACACAAGTCATAGACACATCAAGACTAAATGCAAGAACTCATTATTATAACTCAGAAACACTTAAAAGAACAAAAACTCTCATAGCATAATAACTCGTTCATATAGTAATTCACCATCACACATCAAGATATACATTTTTAAACATTTACACACATATGTTTTACTCGCAAAAATCATAACTTTATCGATTAAGGAGACAATTGTGAGGAGATCAAGAATGGTCAATCAAGATCTTAATGAAGACAAATTCTTAATCCCTTTGGAATGGAATTTGTATTTTTCCTTCCTTTATATGTCAGCAAGAGTTTCATACTTCATTTGTTGGAATCAAATGAGGAATTGAGGTATAATGACAATCTGGTCAAGAGAGATATTGATTGTGTATAGATGAAGCTTAGGAAGTTCCATTAGCTTATTTTGGAAGTTTGTAAGATATTGTAGTTTTTTTTTTTTTTTGTAAGGAACACTACCCCTATAGGTAAGAGAAAATAATTAATTACATCTATTTCAAATAAGTTGATTTCGATATGTTGAAATATGATAATATAATGGATTGAATTTAAGTTTCCTTTGAAGTAGGAATCGTCTAGAGTTAATTATAGAATAGTTGGCACATAGATGTGTTGAATTGTAAATTAGTTCATATACAAGTTGTATGGACATGTTGTTTTGGATAGTTAAAACATGTTAAGGAGATTTAAATATGGGCAAAATAGTTATATTAGTATATTATGCATTCTTTTGTTTTTGTTTTTTTACCATTTTTGTTGAAGCAGTGAGTAATCATTTCTTGCATAGAATGATCACTCAAGCAATAAAGATTCACAATTTTAGGTTTTGTTCAGGAGTTATGTGACTTAAGCAATAAGTCACATCACTTAAGCGACAAAGTGAAATTTAAGGGAGGGACATTCAATGTTGATTCTCTCTCTCTCCTCTAAAACTCGTATCGCTTAAGACAAGTTGTCACTCAAGCAATGACGAGTTAGAACATTAAGTAGTGTTCTACATGTTTGATGACTTCTACTACATATGCCATGCTTGAGCGAGAGAGACAACATCTTTTCTTTGGAGTTAGTATTGTTCAAACTACTGCATTGAGACACACAAAAAACTCATCAAGATTTAATGCAAAAGTTATGATGTTCTTAATTATGCAATCATATTGTACTTTCCTTTATTTATTTTTGTTCAAATCCTTCCATGCTTTTTCTTCTTTCAGTGCCACTCATAACATATTTTAGAATATAAGGAACATTGATTATAGTATCTCAAATGCCTCAATCAATTAATTCAACGAAAATCTTCATTATAATTATCCAAAAACTTGATAATTCATCCAGAAAAACATTTGTGGCATATTGAAGCACATTTAGCAAAAAGTATATTTCCACTAACCATTAAAAAAATTACAGAAAAACTTAAATAACTTTCAAGAGTTAGGTTGCAATACTAGTTGTTAGAAAAATAAGTAGAGTTCAAGAGGAGTTAATTAAACTTTCAAAAATTTAGAATTTTTTTATAAATGAATGAAAGATTAACTTTGAATCAATGGATACTTTAAAGAAAAATTAATTTTAGCTTTAAGAAATATTATTTTGAATGTTCTTCAATCTTCTATAAGCACGCAATAAAAATTTAATTCATATGAGTTGTAAGAGATATGAGAAAGATAATAACACAAAGAATTATACTAGTCCACCTCCAAAAAAAGGTTACATCCGATTGTTAAATCATCCTTATCAAGCCAATATACTAATTCCAAGCATTTACAAACACCTTATAAGAAAAATAAAAAAATTCAACACAACATAATATCTTGAACCCTACAATATCTCTTATAATCTCTTGTGAGACTATATCATAAGAAAAACTTGCTTGATGACCTTAGTCAAGAATAATCAACAATACAACCCTAGTCAAGAATAACCAACAATAGAGAAAACAAATTGAAATAAAATTAACTGGATAATGAAGTGCAAAGATTAACTCCCTTATAAGAAAAGTTACGTGCTTTTCCAACAAGAAAAAGATGCAAGACTTGCTTCTTGATCTTTTGAGACATTTCCAAAAAGAGCATAAAAATGTTTTTCAATCAACAAAGTAGAATATCAATGTTTAAAATTTGTAGTATGAAAAGCTTTTTCAAGTTTTCTTATTGTTCTCAAAAGATAAAAAACCAAAATACTTGGACTGATAATTTTTAATTGGTTGCAAAATTGTTTTAACCAATTGAAATAGTGCAAAATGAGTTCCAAAATTGATATCAATTGATTGATTCACAATAAAAGCTTTCATGTTAGGCATTACTATGAAGCTTGACATCTTAGCTAGACTAACACCTCAAATAATAACAATCATATGCCATCATGAAAAGAATATTATTAAAGAAAAAAAAATATGGGGAACTAAATCAAAATATATTAACCAAAGCAATACCCTTTGAATTTGTAGTTATGATTTGTCTCATAACTCGTGCATTAGAAACAGAGGAAACTAGTATATTAAGAACTATTCTTAACAATTTAATTTATTAAGATCTATTCTTAACAATTTAATAGATTGAATTGACGTTAATCAAACCTAATTCTAAATATAATTTCTCACATCTCTCTTTAGAAATAAAGTCTAAGACTCATAGATTTATCACATAATGCAATCATTTTAAGAACAAATTAAATCACCAATATCAAAATTGAAGGTAACATTAAATTACTTAATTAAGGACTAAATTGTTTTAATCCCTATTGGATTTTATGGAACATGAGAGTAGCGGTAGGAATCAGTGTTTGCACAGAGAAGATAGGTAAAGGCAAACCCTGTTCACGAAGAATAGAGAAGAAGATAGAATGAAAGAGAAAAGGAAATCTGAAATTGAATCTATTCAGTAATAGTTCATACACGTGTCTTAGTTATGGTGGTAGAGGTACATATAGAAAAGCATAAAAAAAATAGTAAAGGATTACATAATGGGCCAAGCCCAATAGAGCAATAAAGCCTTTTAACACCCCCCTCAAGCTAGGAGTAGATGTTGCACATCCCCAACTTGGATTTTAGTGTCTAGAACTGATGTGGTGGAAGAGGCTTGGTGAAGATGCAACTATCTGTGTGGTGGAGGTGATGGGAAGTAATTTAATAAGGCCAGCGTTTAGCTTTTCACGAACTAGGTGGCAATCAATTTCTATATGCTTAGTGCGTTCGTGAAAAACCTAGTTAGAAGCAATCTGCATGGCCGATTGATTATCACAGTAGAGAGTGGCTAGCTGTGTAAAAATGAGATGGAGGTTCGTGAGAAGATAGGTTAACCACTGGAGTTCACAGGTAGTGGTGGCAAGCGCCCTGTATTCAGCTTCAGATGAGCTGCAGGATATGGTTTGTTGCTTCTTGGACTTCCAAAAGATGAGGGAATCGCCAAGATATATGGAGTATCCAGTGATGGACTTACGGGTATCAGGGCAGGTGGCCCAATCAGAGTCGCTGAATCCACGAAGCTGAAGAGAACTTTTGCTGGGCAGAAATATATCGTCACCAGGATTAGCTTTTAAATAGCGTAGTAGTCGTGAAGCTGCTTGCTGGTGAAATGTTGTTGGTGCGAAAAGGAACTGCCTACGAGTGTGGACAATGAAGGCGATGTCAGGTCGAGTGTTAGTGAGGTAAATGAGGTGGCCAATAAGGCGTCGGTAAGATGAAGTGTCTGCAGTTGAAAGGGTGGTGCCATCGAAGGATGTGAGTTTGGAAGACTGAGCCATTGGAGTGGATACAGGTGCAAAGTTGAGCATTCTTGTTTCCTACAAAAGATCAAGTGTGTATTTGTGCTGGCTGAGGTGCAAGCCAGTACTATTTCTAGCAACTTCAAAACCAAGAAAATAGGTTAGATTGCCCAAATTTTTAATTTTGAAGTTGTGATCAAGAACAGTGGTAATATATTGAATTTCTAAAATGTTGTTACCCGTTAGAATCAAGTCATCAACATAAATTAAAATAGTAGTAATAGTAAGATCATGATATTTAATAAACAAGGAGTGATCAGCAGAGGATAAGACAAAATGATTATCTAAGAGAAATTGAGAAAGTTTAGAGTACCATTGTCTACTTGCTTGTCGTAGTCCATAGAGAGAGCGTTGAGTTTACAAACATGATGAGGTGAAGGAATAGGGAGATCGGGAGGAGGGATCATGTAAACCTCCTCATGAAGGTCACCATGAAGAAAAGAATTATTTACATCTAATTGCTTTAAAATCCAATTTTGAGAAGTAGCAACAGCAAGTAATAAGTGCAAAGTAGTTAATTTGGCAACAAGAGCAAAAGTGTCAAGAAAATCAAGACCCTCAACTTGGGTAAAACCCTTAGCAACAAGCCGAGCTTTATGTCGCTCTATAGTACCATCATATTTATGTTTAATTTTATAGATCCACCTACAACCAATAGGTGTCTTCCCTGGGGGGAAGAAGGGTGAGCTGCCAAGTGTTGTTGGAAGCCAAAGCAGAAAGCTCATCTTGCATGGCATGTTGCCAGCAAGAATGTTATGAGGCCTCATTATAAGAGCGAGGTTCATGGCTAGAGTTTATAAAAGAAATAACATGCTGCAATGAAGAAGATAAAGCAGTATAAGAAACATAATTAGTAATGGGATACCTGGTTGTAGTGACAGATGACGTGGCAAAGTCAGCAAGATAAGAAGGGGCGGTGCATTCTTTGGGAACGACGTGGTGGTGTAGTTGCAGCAGGAAGAATATTATTTGCAGGTGCATGGTCATGGGTAGGGGTAGGTTCAACACAAAAATCATAATCAAAATTGTAGTTAGTTGGAATAGGTAAAGACAAAGTGTTGAGCCCCCTATCAAGATCATTATCCAATTTATATGGAAAATGAGTTTCATGAAAAATAACATGTCTTGAGATTTCAATGCGATGATATTTCAAATTTAAGATGATATAACCTTTAGTATTATGAGGAAAACCAAGAAAAACAACCTTGATAGCTTTATCATCAAGTTTTTTGCGATTTGCGGTTAAAGTACTAGAGTAGCAGAGACAGCCAAAGATTTTTAGAAATGATAAGTCACATTTTGAGCCATAAAGTTTTTCATGGGGAGCAAGATTAGATAGGAGAGGTGTGGGTGTGGAATTAATTAAAAAAGCAACATGAGTAATAGCGAATTCCCAAAATAAAAAAGGTAAACTAGCTTGAAAAAGCAAGGCACGAGTAACATTTAAAAGATGTTGATGTTTGCATTCAACAATGCCATTTTGTTGTGGTGTTTCAACACAAGAAGTTTGGTGTGTTATGCCTTTAGAGGCAAAGAAAGCATGCATACTAAATACAGGTCCATTATCAATACGTATTGTTTTAATTTTCTTATGAAATTGAGTTTCCACATAAAGAGTAAAGTTTATGATATGGTTACGAACTTCAGATTTAGTATGAATCATGATAACCTAAGTATAGCGTGAATAATCATGAACAACAGTCAAGAAGTATTTAAAACCTTGCATAGAAGTAATAGAACAGGGACCCCATATATCAAAATGAACAATATCAAAGATAGCAGCAGTAGTAGTATTGCTTAAAGAGAAAGGCAGTTTCTTTTGTTTGGCTCTATTACAAGTATCACACAAATCAAGTTTATCAACAGTAATAAAAGGATATTGAGCACTCAAGACAGTTAATCTTTTATGAGAAAGATGACCCATTCTATAATGTCACAGATGTTTAAGCTTAATATTGCAATTTATAGAAGGAAAGTGAATTTATGGTGTTGTGTGTGAGGGAACAGAAAGAGCATTAAAAAGGTACAACCCAGCAGTAGCCTTAACTATACCAATCTTCTCGTGTGACAGATTGTCCTGTATTATACAGTGAGTAGAATTGAAAGTTAAGGTACATTTAAGCTATAAAGAAAGTTTAGATGTTGAAATAAAGTTTAATTTAAAATGTGGTACATATAACATATCAAGAAGATAAAATTTATCAGAAAATTTTATTAATCCAGAGTAGTGTGCAAAAACAGTGTGACCATTAGGAAGATTAATTAAAATAAGAGAAATTTTGGTGTAATGTGTAAAAGCAGAAAGATCAGTGCATACATGATCAGTGACACCAAAATCAATTATCCAGGAATTATGAATAGTAGGTGTAAAAAGACAATGTATTACCTATTGGAGACTGATTGTTGGGATTGTTGGTATGAACTGAGAAGGTGCCAACCTGATTTACTTGTGCTTGAGCAGTAGTGGCAGCAGTAGTATTCTGGCACAGGAGGTCACTTAAGAATTGACATTGTTGAGAGGTGAGCTGGAAATTTTTCACATCCTATTCTTTTGAAATGTTATCAATAGAGAGATCATCAGTAGTAATCAGATTATGAATCTGTGTGTGACGAGTGGAATTCTGAACTTTATATCCAGGAGGAAAGTTGTGTTTCTTGTAGCAGGTATCAATGGTGTGACCAGCTTTATTGCAATAGGTACAAACTTTTCTACCAGAATAGACTCTAGTACTTCTAACATTAGTAGTAGGAAACCCGATTTTCCTATAGCAAACAGTCTCATTATGGCCCAGTTTTCCACAAAAACCACACAAAAGAGGATTTGACGAAGTAGTGCGACTAACATTAGTGCTATGAGGAGAAGGTAGAGGCAGAATAGTGGAAAGTTGACGTTCTTGTTGGACAACTAAAGAGAAAATTTTAGGGATAGAAGGTATGGGATCCATAAGCAAAACATGGGAACGAATATTACTATATTGATCATTCAAACCCCTAAAGAACTGCATAACAAGATCTTCACATTTTCTTTGGGTCATCACAGTTTGCACATAACAAGAACATTTAACAGAACAAGTGCATAGGGGATTAGGGCGAAAATTATCTAGCTCATCCCAAATTATATGCAGTTTGGTAAAATAGTCAGTGACAGAAAGATCACCGTGACTTAAAGATGTGACTTCGAATTGTAAATCAGAGATGCGGGATAAATCTCCTTGAGAATAACGGGTTTTCATATCGTTCCAAATATCAATAGCAACATCCATCCAGATTATACTCTGCCTAATGGGAAGAGAAACAGAATGAACTAACCAGGACGCCACCATGTTATTGCAGCGTGTTCACGCGGGAAAATTAGGGTTATCTTGCGACGAACAAGGGTTATCACCAAGAATGAACTCAACCTTGTTCTTGGCGCTTAGAGCAGTAATCATTGAGCGGCTCCAATAATGGTAGTTGGTGGAATCGAGAACCGGAGAGACTAGAGAAGCCGCAGGGTTTTCGCTCGGATGCAAATACAAAAAAATATTTGTTGGTTGTTCCGATTGAGTGAGTGGCATAACCCCTTCGTCTGCCATTGATCCTGCACAATAAAGAAGAAAATCAAGGCACTCAAGAACAACAAAAAAAAGAAAAATAAAGAAAACGTAAGATAAAGAAAAAGGGGAATCTAAGGAATTAGGGTAGCGTAGTAGAACTCTTCATTTGAAGAGCTCTGATACCATATTGGATTTTATGGAACATAAGAGTAGCGGTAGGAACCAGTGTGTGCACAGAGATGGGTAAAGGCAAACCCTATTCACGAAGAACAGAGAAGAAGATAGAATGAAAGAGAAAAGGAAATCTGAAATTGAATCTATTCCGTAATAATTCATACACATGTCTTAGTTATGGTGGTAGAGGTACATATAGAAAAGCATAACAAAATAGTAAAGGATGGGCCAAACCCAATAGCAGTAAAGCCCTTTAACAATCCCAAATAGTAACATATGGTAACTTATACTTAAATAAAAATCATCATTTGAGCATAGAGTTATCCACGCAATTCATGTTTACAAGGGAAGAGAAAAAACTAAATTTTAATATAGTAATTCTAACAAAGTGAATCTCTTCACAAAACACAACATGTTCCATTTATACCTACTCCTCGCTTGAACTTTCTGTCGGGCACTCAACTGCGGTAACTGGTTCAACATGTTCCATTTATATGCTTTTGTTGGGTGGTTTAGCTAAGAGATTTGTCGCCACAATTTAAGCTGAATTTTAGTATCCTTGTCTGAAACGTTTCAAGTGAGATGAAATCCATGTCCAAAATGTCTTTGAATAAGTGCATGTCTCAAATGTTGGCACTTTATGTTGAATTATGGCTTGAGTGAGTTACCAATAGAGATAATTGTCTTTCATTAATTTTAGTATCCATATATGATTTACGGTTTAGGGGTTTAAGTAGTTGAAGGTGCAATCACAAGCCTTTTCTCAATGTTAAACTATTGTTTGAATTTTTTATTTCTTCTATTTTTTTCTCATTTTCCGCAAAACATAAAAAATTGAGATAAAAATATTTTCTAAAAAACATAAAATTATACTTCTATTCAATTTTTTAGAGAAATTTAATCATTTAATATAAATATAACTAAGAAGAAAGTTAAAAAGAATATATATATATATATATATACACACACATATGGGAGATAAATAAATTATAAAAAAATAAATCAAATTCTTTCTTTTTTAGGTAAAATTTTAAATTCTGTAATTTTAAGTAATAAAATTATTTTAAAAATATATAAAATTTTAATTTCTTTTTAAATTTCTCATTAAAAAATATTTTATCATAAAATATTTATTTTTCTTATAAATAATTTAATTTTTAATTTTTCTATATATATTATAAAATATCACTAGTAGAAAATCATTAAATAGAAACTAATTTTAGAGAAAAAATAATTAATCATTATATTGACTAAATTAGATATTATTTTATAAACTAAAAAATTATTTATATTTAAAATAATTTTTATTATTATTTATAAATTAATTTTTATATTGATATTTAATTAGCTACCAACCGTAGAATCTAAAATAATCCGTAGCTAAAATTTTGATATTTAATTATAAAAATGTAGAAACTAATTTATAATTTTTTTACTCATAATAAAAATTAATTTATATATGAATAATTTTTTAATCTACAAAATAATATATAATTTAATTATAATAATTAATTATTTTTATCTTTAAAGTTAATTTTTATTTCAATAATTTTTATCTATAAAACATGTATCACATTAACATCAAATTATTGGTTGGTTTGTATATTTTACTATCAATACATTTTTTATTCTTTAATTGTGTATCAAGAGTCAACATATTAGTTAGTTAAAAGCAAATTACTTAGTCAAGAGTAAAAACAAAATTCTAGCAAATAGTAACATATAAAGGGGAGTGGATATTTCTTCAAGGAATTAATTGGATGATATGACCTTGGATATATGCCATGATTGTGACAGTACCCAATAATGCCCACCCCGTTGGACAAATTTGACTTTTTTTTTAGCTTTATAAAGCTTTAAATGTTTTATAGTTGGTTCTATATATACATGTACTCCTTGACTTTAAAAAACCCTATTAGGGTATCAAAACATTAACCTTGTTTTTAGCACTATGTTGTAAGATAAAAATTGTGATTCCACCGTTTATTTCCTTTTGGAGTTCTCTCATTTATGTGTGAGTAGAAACCTCTTTTTTAAGATGGAGATTTTGCCCTTGATAATTATTTGAATTTGTTTTTTTTTGTCCATTTTGAATTTTCTTTTTGTTAATTTTATCTATTTAAGAAAATTAATCATCGTTTGTACATAAATTAATCAACTTATTTTGGTTGAAATTATAGAAAGGAGCTAGACTTTAAACCATAACTATAAATTTAATTTTTCGAAGACCTAATTAATTAAAAAGGGTCATAAAAAGTTTGAGTAGAAATAGTCATTGAGTGTATATATAAATTCAATTATATATACACTTTTATTTCGATAACTAGTAAGGGTTACTTTTGATTAATTCATTGAAAGAGAATCAAATAAGGAATTAGGTAAGAAAATTAACGATAAAAGAAGTTAGGTAAGAAAATTAATCAATTAGAAAATTGTTACACAAATTCAATCTTGAAAGCTTTAATTTCATTTTAAAACATCTAATTTATGTCACATTCAATGAAATAGATCTCTCTTAATTTGAAATAATTCTCTTTTGTTTAACTTTTAATCTAAGTGTAAGAATTGTGGCAAAAGTGAGTTCTTATAAATACCATCTTAAATTATTTTATATCTTATTATGCAAAATATTTAGTATAGGTAGGGTCGTATTTAATGTTAGAAGTTTAACATCTTAACTTTATAAAGTCTTTACATTAAACTATATATTGTCATTACCTTAAATATAAGATTAAAATTTTTTAAATAAGAGTATGAATCATAAAAGTAAAATAATATTTTTTTTCATCTTAAAAACATTATCACATAAAATATTAATGAAAGTGTAAATTTTATAAGCCCTTCCAATAAAATAAAAATTATAAAAAATATTAAAATTATGTGAGATTTTGAAAAGTTAGGCCACTTAAATTAAGATTTTGTTTAAGGAATTTTACAATAGAGATAACATAAGTTAGTAATAGTTTATATCATTATATGTTACACTGGGTGATCATTCTCCTCTCATAGTATCATTCTTAATATTGTATATCTTTTCCAAAATTATTTGTATATAAATATTTTTCACGAAAAATGAAAATTATAATACTTAAAGAAAAAAATATATAAATTGAAAAACTTAAATAGAAAAAAGGAAAAAAAATATTTAAGTGGCATGAGCAAAAATATTACTAAAATAACTACATTGAAGATAAAAGTCTTAGGGAACTAAATTATCAATTTTAAAATATAATAAATTAATATATTGTAAAAAGACTTATAGTCAACTGATAAAAGTTTCTATAGATTTTAAAATTGTTTATTATAGAAGTTAATAAACTTATTCTATATTATACTTATAATTAATATTTTAAATCAACATCATCCACCCATTCCCACCTCTTCGAAAAGGAGATCTTGTCGTAACAGTCATAATTATATTTTGGTATCTTGATTGAAATATATCTTATTATATTTCTCACTCAAAAAGACGTGAAATGATAGTAACACGACACGGGTAGACCCTACTAAAACAAATTATTGTCTAAAATAAAATATGCTTAAAATCGATTAAATTAGAAATTAGAGTATAACTCTGAACTTAAAATCTTATAGTAATTAAAAATAGATCAATAAAATATTTTTCTGATAAAAAAAATGAATAAAACATTATTAACAAACGATTTTTATTATCATGCTGAATGCAAGACCTAGTGATTGAGTTTTTGAGATTTAATATTTTATTTGCTATTTTTACGGTAGTTAGGCATTAGAAAAAGTTTTTCTACTGTCTTCTTGTTTTTATTTAAACTTTTAATGGGGTTGTTTAAGTTATTTTTGATTTTTTTTATTTTATATTTCTTTTTGAATTTTATGCTATTTATAATGTCATAAGATAAAAAAAGTTAAAAATATTCTCAAACTTTATAGAAGTTTACTTATTTCATTATCAATTACTAACAATCCTTCTCGTGTTTACCATGAACATTTTTTTAAAAAATTGTAGCAAATTGGTATCGTAACATGTTCTGAGAAAACAAAAATAGTAATGTTTGGACAAGTTTTTTTAATAAAAAATGAATTAATCTTTATATATAATATTTTATGATTTTATTCTTTTAATTTAAATATAAATATAAATTAACTTTAATTTCTGTAAAAAAATTGTTTTCATCTCTTTAAAGTTTTTATATAAGATTTCGGCAATGACTTAAGTGGGATTTACTCAATTTTCCCCTCAAACATGTGGTTCTTGTTCAATTTAGTGTTTATGTTATACAATTGGAGTCAACTTTATTCACTACAAAAAAAATCAGTATTATCTACGGATTTTTACCCACGAATTTGAGTCCGTAGGTAAATTCAGCATTACCTACGGATATTACCTACGAATAACATTACCTATAGATTCTGAATCTGTAGGTAAATTCAGCATTACCTACCAACTATTACCTACAGATATTATTACCTACCAACTTTTACCTACGGATCTCTATTACCTACTAACTATTATACATATTATTAATATTAATATAATAATTTAAATAATATAAATAGTATTATATTAATAATAATAATATTAATGATATTAGTAATATAACAAAATTAATAATATCAGTAATAATAA
>Ga0123342_1007528_pt1 | contig 14307 bp, 5 predicted proteins | sample Turbeawhitnodule_FD_89960 | JGI IMG/M metagenome (GOLD analysis project Ga0123342, IMG submission 89960) | Root nodule microbial communities of legume samples collected from Mexico - Turtle bean Mexico white nodule | ecosystem: Host-associated > Plants > Roots > Nodule | place: Mexico: Nepantla...
ATAATTTTATATTTTTTTTATTTTTTTTAAAAATTAATATTTTATATAGTGTTAAAGTGTAATATTAATATATATATATATATATATATATATATATATATATATATATATATATATATATATTCTTAATTTTTTTTAAAATATATATTTTAAAATATAAATAAATTAACAATCAGACTACATTGAAAAAAAAATAGTTACATATTTAAATCTTTAATCTTTGTTTTCTTATTCGAGAGCATATAGTTATTTATGATAAACATTGATTAGATAAATATAAATATCTATTTTTAAGAAAAAAAATAAGGAGAAATTTTGTTTATATATAAATTTTATATAAAATTATAATAAAAAAGGTAAAAAGATAAGATGAAATACAAAATAAAAGGATTGATATAATAGAAAATATAAAGAAGAAAAAAAAGGCTTAATTAAGTTTTTACGTCCGTCGTAAATTTGGATATTTTTTTTGTCTATTAAATACTCAAAATTTTATATTTTTTAATCAAGTCTAAATCATTTAATTTTTGTCTTTAATTGAGTGATATGGTTGTTATTCAACATATTTTCAATTAAATTAATAAAGTCACTTATTATTTTATACTAATTTATATCAAATATATAATATCACATTTCTTAATACAGGAAAACAAGTAAACAAAATGAGAGGATAAAATGACACTCAATTCATTTAGTTAATGAAAAAATTAAACGACAAAAACTTAATTAAAAAATATAAAAAATTTAAATACTTAATAGATAAAAATAAAATAATAAAAACTCAATTAAAAATACTCAAATTTATAAAAAAAAATTAAAATTTAATTAAGTAAAAAATATATTTAAATTAATCTTAAAACACCATCATAAAATGAGTTTTTCTATGGTTCTTTTAAGTATTCATTGATGAAAAACTAAAATAAATTGACTTGTATATAAATTAAAATTAACATATAAATAAGTTTAAAAGGTGATATAGCTCATATTTTTATTTGTATTATTTAAATAGAAATGACATAAAAGATTAAATTATTCTCGTTTAACTCTTACTAAATATTTTATTATTAAAAAATGTATATATAACATCAATTTTGTTCATGTAATTATTATAATATAATTTCATATATGTTTTAAAATTGAACAACGATAATAAGTGATAAAATTCTTATTTTAAAATATTTTAAAGATTATACATTAAATCAAGTTTGATATATATAAACGGTTATTAAATAATCTTAAACTAATATACATATTTTTGAAAATAAAATTTGAAAAAAATTATTTAATTAGAAAATATTAAATAATGCAATAAATAAGTATAGGAAGAGAGCTAAAAGTTGAAATAAGAAGTGTGAATTAAAAAGTAGGAAATAATTTAGTGGCATATATGTAAAAGGTTCTATAATGATAGTCGTACACGCTGTTCCCACATAAGGCGGTCGGAAAGCTGTGATTGGCTAGTTTTTAGATATGGAAACCTCACCTATCATCTCATCCATCAACATCACAATCTAACCCTTTTACATGTCTTTTCTATTTTCAAAAAATATTTTTTTATTTAATTTACCTTTTTAAAATTAATTTTCCAATTTTAAAATCATACATTGTAGATTATAAAATATTTTATATTATCATTCAATAATAATTTCTTTTGTGTGTAAACATTTTGAGCATAAAAAAGTTATTATTAGAAAGTCATATTTGATATTCATACTTTTAAAATTGAATATATAAAATTAGTATTATATATACTTATGTTGTTATTATATTAATATCTATTATATTTTATATTTTTTAACTTTTTATTTGAACTAAGATTATAAATTTTATTTCTTTTTTACGTGTTTTTATTATTTATTTTATAATTATAATAATATTATACCAACTAATGTCTTGATTATTTTTTTCTCATGTCACTTTTTCTGATACTGAATATTGTTTACTTAAGTTATTATTGGCTAACACTGAATATTGGTTTCTTAAGTCATTATTGGCTAACACTCAATATTGGTTTCTCAGTCACTCTTGACTAACATTGAGTATTCTTTGCTCAAATTATTATTGGTTGATACAGAATATTCTTTGTTCAAGTCAATCTAAACTAACACTGAGTATTCTTTACTATTTAGCCACTCTTAACTATAGGAAATGTCGGTCTAATGATTTTTTTCTGACAGAGAGATTGCTTATGTCTTTTGACGAATACAAAGTTTTTCTCGTCAAATAATTTCTCAGTCTAGGAAGGGATTATATCTTTCGATGAATAATGATAGTTCACTCTCTTGGGTAACTAAAGAGACACATCTTGTATTCTATTTTAAGCTCTCATGGATCCATACATTTCGGTGTGCTCCTGCTTTAAGCTTTAGGATTCTTTTATGAAGCTTTTGAGGATTGCATATTATCTTGACATCTTTTTTGCACAATGCATCCTCTACTCTTCTATTCTTCTTCCTGATGGTAGGTTTTATATAGTCGTGGGAAGAAGATAGTTGTTGAGAAACTGTTTATATTCATTGATCAACTTCAGTCTTTCATGCTTTCTTTGCATCTGACGAGCTTTAAGTTGATTGTTGATTTTAATGCACCTTATGTATATTTAAATGCTTTTTTTTCTTTATAAAATCTCGTCAATGATTTGCAGTATATACTTCCCTCAGTAGAAGATTCTTTTGTATCATCACATGGCAAAAATTCACATCGTACATGACAAGTAGTTGAACCATAATTTATAAGTATTTTTGTCTAGACAGTTGGTGGTCCTTGCAACTTTAGCTCATGTCCCAAAACATATTTGAATGTTGATGTTTTGCGCGAGTCTTCTTAGGGATACATGTAGGAGGAAATATCTTAAAAGTATACTCAAGCTTTAGAAATATTCTTTGATCTTGTGTTGGTTTGAAGTCTACATTAAGCTTATCATATGAAATTCTTTCACTTCTTTATCAGACATTTTGGTTGGTCTTTGTAATGTTCCTTTGTCTGACATTCATCAACGCTTATCAAATGAAGTGAAAGGTTTGCTCAATGTTCTTTCGTCTGTTCTTCATTATTCAATTGACAGACGTTGTTGTTGATCAACAATTTCTTATTGTGACAAACGATGCATTGATATGTTTTGATCTTTGTCTTATTTGACGCATATTCATGTTTTATTGGTTTAAGCACTTAATCAAAATTTCAGGGTGTTGAAATTTTTCCTTAACACTTGTGTTGTGCATGTTGTGAGTCAATTTTTTGTTTCGTCCAATAACGTACATTGGGCAGCTGCTTTCCACATTCTTAAATATTCATGATACTCAATTTCTTAGTATTCTCTCTCCTTCATCATTCCTTGGAGTTGTTTTCTTATTCTAACACTAATTAGGTTGGTGAACTTACTAATCTTAAGTCTACAACAAGTTTTTACATTTTTAGGAGATTCTCTTATCTTTTGGAAGACCAAGAAGCAAGATATTATTTCTCATTTCTCTTCTAAAGTTGAATATCATGACATGACTTTAACCATTGTTGAGGTAGTTTGGTTGTATTGGGTTATTTCTAACATGAGTTTTTTTTTCTTTCTAAACCAACTCCTATTTATTGTGATAAGAAGAGTGTTATTCAAATAACTCAATCTATCATGTGCACATAAAGCATATTAAGCTTATTGTTTTGCAGTTCATCTCTTCATTTATGTAGACTATTGATTTATTTATAAAATATCTCTTTACGAAGCGTTCATCTCTTCATTTATGTAGACTATTGATTTATTTATAAAATATCTCTTTACGAAGCGTTTTCATTATTATGTAACTAACAAATTTTCGATGTTTTTCGATGTTTCATGTCAATACATCATAAATTTGAAGAAGAGGTTAGATAATATTATATATATATATATATATATATATATTAGTTAATAATAATTTTATTTTTATGTTATTTTCATATTTATATTTATATATTTATTTTCATATTTTATTTGGTTAGACTATCTATTTAGATTAATATTATAACTCTATTCCTCTTCTTTTCTACATATTTTGATAATTTGTTTTATTGTTATCATACTTTACTATGAAAGACATTCACTTAAAATTCCATAGTGCAACCTAAATTATTCCCAACTATTTTGTTTATACAAAGCAATTCCTATACTACAATATATTTTTGTTTCTTCTATGATTCGGTGCTAAGTAAAGTGTTAAACTCATTAGAGGTTTATCATAATCATACCTTGTAATTGAGACATGACCCATGAGAAGAAATGAACCCTCTAGAGAAGGAAAGAAGGACGTAGAAGAAAGGAGCAAGTGGTGGAGAATGAAAGCACATCACACAAAATGGAAGAAAATAGAACTCAATAAGCATTTCATTGGAGAAGACAATTAACTCACCAAAAATCGGAATATATATGGTTGTCGGAAGAGATGAATGCAAGAGAATTAGCATTGCACTTGCCTAGGGTTGTTTCTCTATATATATCTTTAGAATGTCACTCGGGTAGATAAGGGGAAAGAATTTGATTTTTTTTTTCTTTTAAAAAGAATTAAGTAAAATGGAATGAACAATTCAATAGCCAATTCTACCAATTTAGCAATGATTCAATGTCAAAATGATTTTATGGGTGAAACAGATTGAACAAACAACTGATTACCATATTTGATATCTTATTTCCTCATGCAACGAACGAATTATTCACGATGATAAATACTATTATTAAAAATTTGAAAATTTAAATTTAAAAAAAAATTAAAAAACATACATGTTTACTATTAAAATAAAATTTTACTTCAAATTAATTCTCTTATATTTCCTTAATTAGAATGTCTATTTGATTTTTTTAAAAAGTGAATTAAATTGTTTATTAAAAACAACATTTATTTGTTAACCTAATCTAATTATATTATAAATGCTTCTTATTCAAATAAAAATATTTTTACAAAACATACATAAACCAGAATGAAACAAATCCATCTTCATTTTAATTATATTAATATTAACCCTTATTATTTACATTTTCTAATAAAATTTTATTTATGGGGTTTGATTTATTTTTTTAGATAAAAAATGTTACCTAATATTTTAGTTCAAATTCATATTGGATACATAATGTAAAACAAATAGGCCGAATCCCATTCTATAGCCTTTTTCTTTCTTTCTTTTTTTCTTTTAACAAAATTTCTCGCACTAGTTTGGCTTTTGTCACATCTCTCAAAATTTATCACTTCTATTCTCATCATTTTTCGATTAGATTCTATCTTCCAAAACTTATTTCTACTCAAACAAAAAGTAAGTGTTTTTTTTTTAAATATTTTAAAAAATAATTTATATTTATATTTAAGTTTAGTATTGTTTTAGTCACCTAAGGAAAATAATTCTCTTAGCTTATTTAATATTTGATTAAAGCTTAGTTATGTTTAATGATGTTGCTTTGGATTTTTAGATTTACGGTGCTCTCCAAATCTTTCCTAACCTTTTCTTAAAATTCAAGTCACTTATAAATGAGGGAAGTTATCTCTAATAAGTTATTTGAAATTAAGTTATGTTATAATGGAAATGAAATGGAAAATAGATAACCAAACTCAAGTATGTGTAATTTTTGGAAGTTAATAATATGTGTTTATAAGTCCTTAAAGGGTTGGATGCCCAATTTAGGTTATTACAATTGAAGGGTTGTTTGACTTAGTATATGTATGATTTATAATTTTTTAACATGAGATTGATCACTATAAAAAAAATTGAATTTATCAAGAAAAAAATTCGTAGGTAAATAAATATTACTCACGGATTATTTACGAAAGAAAATTCATAGATAATCTGGGCATAGGAAATTTATCTATGGATGATGTGTCCGTGGGTAACTAAAATGTGGATTATCCATCAACTCCAATTTGTAGGTAATATCCACAAACTTCAATCCATAAGTAATATTTACCAATTTCAATTTATAGGTAAAATTGTAGGTAATTTAAAATATAAAATAATTAGTAACTAATATCTTAATAACTAATGTTTGTTACCAATTTAGAAACTAATTTATAATATTTTATTAGTAATAGAAACTAATTTAAATACTAATAAATGTTTAGTTTATAAAATGGTATGTATAACTTAATTGATGTAATAATTAATTATTTTTTATCTTTAAAATTAATTAATATTTAATGATTTTCCTGTTAGGATTAAGAGGTGGAGTTAAAGTGAAGTCACTTAAAGGAAAAAGAGTGAAATGTTTAAAATAAAAGGAGATGCCCCAGTTGATTTGAGTATGAATGATTCTTCATGATTAATTTTCTTTTTTTGAGTTACTATGAACAGAACTTGTCAATTAATGTTCATTTATGCATAAAATATTTGCCCTAGTATTCAATTGCAATAACAAATCTCATTTCACATTCTTTCCAAATTTTATTGTTTGGTTTCTCATTTTAACTTTTATTTTTAGAAAGAAACATGCTATATCAAGCTATTATGACTTTGAATTAAAGTTTATGAAAGATAATGATAACCAATCTTTAATCTGTGTGAATTTTATTAGGCTGTAACGTGGTAAAAGGATGAGTAGGAAAGAAACACAGTAAAACCTGAAATTAATTATGTGAGAGTTATTTGAAACAAGAATATTTTGAATAATATTGCATCCAATATTTCTTCGACTTCTTTTTATCTAATTTCTGGTTTTCTTTCCTCATTTTATATTTTAATTGCATATTAGTCTCATTTTGATTTTAATATCCACAGAGTTACGGAATTGAAAATATTTGATTTTTTTATTAAAATAGTATAATTTTATAAGTTAATAATTAAAATAGATAAAATTTTAAAATTTTATAAAATGGATAACTCAAGTCAAATTAACATAATTTCGTTGGAAATCGTGTGAAGTATTAAGTCATCTATTCAGTATTAACTGAAATTCAATTAAACTAAAATTGTGTCATTATATTGGTAATTTTTAAAATTTTATCTATTTTAATAATTAATTTATAAAATTACCATAATTTTGATAAAAAAATCGAATTTTTTCCCTAAATCAATATTCTCAAATTGCAGTGAGTATACTATGTATGTTTTTCATAAATATGAAAATTGCAGCTCACGGATCATAATTTACTAAAACAAGTGCAAATTTTACACTAATCCAAATTCCAAACTCGATCACTGCATAAGATTGGGAGAATTAAATAGCACGATTTAAAATTAAAAAAAAAGTAGAAATTGCTCTAACACACAACTTCCATAAACATAATTAAAAAAATTAACTATTATAAATTATGCTTTGAAATATAATTTTAAAATGGAAGAATTCATCCAACTTAAAATGTCATATTTAGTGGTATTTAATGACTTATTTAAAATATTAAATTAATTTTTATAAAGTTATTATTTTTTAATTAAGTTAATACTTTCAAATTATTATTGATAAATGTTTTTTAAATCTTGACTCAATTCAACCCAATCCACTTATAAGAAAATATAGAAACCTAACCTAAAAAAAGCATGATATTTTTTTCATGAGTTGAGTAATAAGAATAAGTTTCAAAATCCAATTCGAAAACATCATTACTCAAGTTAACATATAAAATTAACTAATTGTTTTTACATATATCTTTTAACAAAAGCTTAATGACAATCTAATATAAAATGTGAATATTTTTTGCAAATAAATATTTAAATCATGGTTTGTGATCATGTTAAAAAAATTAATTAGTCTCTTTCTAAATCTGACCTTGCTCACATAATCATTCCTAATGAAGCAATTAAGTTTCATTACATAGCTAATTTATAAATTAAACATTAAAATATTCCACTAGGTGATCTTGTAAAATATGATCATGAATTCCATTTTGTTTTTGATGATGGGACAAGTGCCCCAAATTTATCACCATATTACGACATTTTTTCTACACTAAAAAAGCAGTTGAATTCAGATATATCATGATGCAAGAAAAAGTAATAGAAAGATATATTATATATTGTGGTCGTCACAAAGACTAAGGCACATATCCTCACAAAAGTTCTAAGTTGAAACTAAACCCCAATCAGAGTCTCCACCTTTCAAAAAGAAACCCTATTCATATACATATTGTGACGCACTTCACATCTTATTTTGTTATATATCTTTCTGCACATCTTTTCCTCTAATGCTGCTAAAGGAACGACCAAAACAGGGTGCCTCAAAACTAGTGACCCAAAAACTAACCCCCATTCACACAATCATCATACTTTAGAATGCTACTCAATAAATATCATCTTGAGCATAAACATTGATTAGTTAAACCTTCAAACATAACACAAAAATACTGAAAAAAAAAATCAATTTTAGAGAATAGAAGAATGTAAAACAGAGTGGAACAAAGTATTAAGAATCACACACAAAACAGTTTCTCTCAAGTTCCACGATAAACTCTCAACTCTCGCGTTAAGGAATAACCGTCAAGTTCAAGTTATCTTACAAGTTCTAACTAAGGATGTTTCTCACAAGAACTTACCTCATGTATAGTTATTTAATTAAATAAACATGAGACACTATAGTAACTACTGGAAAGTTTTAAAAACAGACATATGATCCAAGATTTAATCTTTAGGTTCTTCGTTGATGAAGACTCTAATTCCTTAGACGATTCTGACACTCATCAAACGAGATAACGAACCACTAAACTATTTGAGACCAGTAAACGATGACGAATTGATAGACAATCTAACACCTCTAGACGATTTGGAAACTTGAACTTATATTTTATCTTAAAAGAATTGAATAATATAGAAAATTAGGAATAGGTTGGATGGGTGGAAAGGGAGATTTTTATCCTTTGCAGGGAGGATCTGTCTTTTGAGCTCGGTTATTTCTTCGCTCCCACTATTTTATATGTCTTTTTTAAGATGAAAATAGCAATAGTGAAGCAAATACAAAGACAATTTTTTTGGGGATGGGGTAGTAATGGTAGGAAGATAGCATGACTAGCTTGGGGGAAAGGTTTGCAAACCAAAGAATCAGGGAGCATTAGGGGTGTTAAATATAAGAAATTTTAATTCTTCCCTTATAAGAAAATGGATTTGGAGATTAGGAACGAAGAAGGAGGGTCTTGAAAAGAGATACTTGACTCCAAGTACAAAGGGTGAAGAGAACTAAGGAACTTAAAGTCCAAGCCAACAAATTCAATTTGGTGGAGAGACTTGAGAATAGTGGTTGCCATGGAGGAATGAGGAAAATGCTTTGAGGATAACATCCTCTATAATGTTAGGGAAGGGAAAAACATTAGAGTGTGAGATGACAAGTAGTTAGGAAATAATTCTCTAAAAGAATCGTTCCATAGGTTGTACTCTCTATCTAACTGTAAGGAAGCAATGATACATGAGGCAAAAAGCTGGATAGATAACATCTGACATTGGGATTTAAAATGAAGAAGTCCATTTCAATGGGAAATACAACAAATAAATGAGTGGATGAGCCAACTATACAATACATGTCTTAGTAAGGGTAAGAATGATAAATGGAGATGGAAAAACGAGATCACCCAGATTTACTCTGTCAAATTAGCTTACAATGTGTTAGTGAAAGAGGAAAATGTGGAAATTAGCAACACTTGATTTTTTTTTGAAAAATAAAGGCACTCCCCTCAGCAAAGATTGTGGGCTGGAAAGTAATGCTAAATAAGATTACAACAAAAGTTAACTTACATAATAGGGGGATAAATATGGTTAATTCTTTGTGTGTTTTGTGCAATAGGGATATAGAAACCGCTAACAACTTGTTCTTTGAATGTTACATTTCTCGATCAATTTGGAACCAATGTTATAAATGGTTTGGTGAACTCACAGTTCAACATCAAGACCCCAAAAATCACTTTAATCAATTTACTAGTTTAAGACTAACAAAACTTTGGAATTTGGTGTGGGGCTATATATATGTGGATAAATGTTGTTAGTGAGATTTGGAGATGTAGGAATAATATGGTGTTCAAGGATGCCACTCTTGATCTAGTAAATTTTTTTTATGTCGCACAACTAAAAACTTGGACATGAGTAACAAGTCATTATAATTTGGTCGGTTTCTCTTATGCTCAATGGTGTATGGATCCGATTACTTGTCTAAAATCTGTAAGAAGTTGCAAAAAACTATATAAGTCGGGTTAATAATGAATTTGTTGGATTTTCACATCATGAATGCAATAACTTGGTCTTATATTTTTTTGGTCAAGTTGGATGTCTCTAGGCTTGGAAGGAGTCTCTAACCATGGTTGAATGAGGGTAGATACCATTTTCATCAAGACAAGGACAAATGTTTTTTCGTTGCAGCACAACACCATGTAGGAACTGATTCTGTTTCAAGCTATTATATGCCACAATTGTATTTTGATGTAGTTTTTTTGTATACATTTTTTTATGTAGTATAACAAACCAGTAGTCACTTTGATAATTGTGATTTTCAGAAACACACCTGTTTTAGGTTGTGTATTTTTTGCTAATTTTCAATAGGTCTCTACTTGAAATGATATTTTTTTATAAGCTTGACAAAGTTTGCTACTAAATTATGATAATCGTGGTGATGATCTATTTATTATATAGAAGCGTGGACATAGACGTGAGCATGTCTTTGTATATGGATTGGAGTACTCCTAATACTCTATTAATTTTATTCTTTTTATCGATAAAAAAAATTCTTCTCATATCCAAATTCATCATTTTTAATAAAAAAATATATGAGGTAATATAGGTATTTTTCTTAAATACATATTTTATTGGACCTATTTCTTTTGCAATTATTCGTGTTCAGCCATTTAGATCATGTTTGATTAGTCCTTTTTAGCATGTACGATCAAATTTCAGCCTTCAAACGTGCTTCGGATTTTGTTTCCAACATAATTGATAACCTTAAAATATAATTGCCTTCGCACCAGAGTCATAGTTTTGTTACTCACACACAAAACAAAACAAGAGCAATGATATCATGTTTTTGTGGCAAATATGTGAGCACTTTAGAAAAATATATAGTTTAATAGTTAAGATTACAATTGGACAACCTTTTTAATGAGGATGTTTAGGGAAAAGTAAAATCAATTTATTTATAAATTAAATTTTTTTATTTTCAAGCTATAATTTTGTTATAGAATTTGTTTTATATAACTTCTCTCTCGTGTATAAATTAATTTTATATTATAAAAAAGTTATTTTATTTTATTTTATTTTTATCTTTTAAAGTTCTTTGAAAAATTTCTTCTAAGCCTATCTTGTAATTAATAAGAGCACAATTGTTTGAGGCTATAGTAACTCTTTTAGGTTGGTTGGACCATATTAAATTCTCTAACAAAGTTCCAAATCACATTTTTAGGTAATTATTTTTATTGTTTTATTTCTTTTACTAGGAACCACTAATTGAAAAGCAAGGGAATCATTGTGATAATATAGCTGTATTTTCAACCAAATTTTCATGTAAAAGTTGAAGAAAAAAGAAAAAAAAAATGCAGTTCCTAAAAAGCATTTAATATTAAGAAGCAATGAAGTTTTGCTTTAACTTACATTATTATTAGTTTTATTCAAACTTTCCTTAACAAACTGAAATGGAACTATACTTCTAAAAGAAGAAGAACACTAAAATACTTAAGAAATTATATCATGTTTTGACAAAGATTTTTTTTAAAGTAATGTTTAGAGTTTAGAATTTAAAATTTAAGATTTAGGTATTCAGCATGCTTATATTCAAAATTTGTAAATATAAATTAATTTAGAGTTATAAAATAGCGAGTGTGCTAGTAAAAGGTTTCTACGATTTCAACAAAGAAATAATAAAATCACACTTTCTTGCTCTGATCAATGAATGGATTGTAAACCTCAAATGAATGTAAGATAACTATTTGATAGACATTATTTAATAACATTTTTTTATGACAAATATAAGATTTTTTTATTTTTGCTTTTCATACAGATTATCCCTATCTAATGTAATGATACATAAGTATGATACTCCTTTTGATAGATTTTTTAGTTTTAGAAATCAAAAAAGAAAAATCTGTGAATATTTGAAAATAAAAAATTATTTAATGGAAAAACAGAAAAATCTTTTAAGCAATTGGGAGTTGTAGTGTTGTTGAAGTATTGTATGATTTGGGCTTTTAGGTTTGATAAAAAAAATTTCTTCCTGCACTGCATTTTTACTAAAGGCACCCTATGATAATAGAAAAATATAAAATTACCTTCTTTGTCTGCATCAGGCTACTGTCATCGCTGTCGCCACCATTGCTGCTCTGGCTAACGTACCTCTATTTTTCATTGTACTCTTTGAGAAGATGAAGAAGATAGAAAACTCGTTTTAGAAATTATGGCCTGCAGTTAGAAATTATGGGATGTAAAACAAATGCTCATGTTCTCTGGGCTCTAAGCCCTTGGGTTTCAGTTAGAGTCAACTAAATCTGTTTTGGAAGTTTCTTTCTGCACTCCTACATTTTCCTTCATACACCCCAACAAAGATAAAATTGTCTTTATTATTTATTAAAAACCCTAAAATGTCCTTAAACCTAAACTATTATTTTCTTCTTCATTTGCTTCTCAGCAGCATGTCCCATTCCTCTTTCTCATAGCAGTGTTGTTTTGTTGCCTCTCCATGGACCCCATTCCTCTCTCACAGTTTCATTTGGCGTTTTTGTTGGTGGTTTAGGATTGTGGCTCATAAACTTGATGGGAGAATGGTGGTTTCTTTTGAAGATAAGTAAAATTTTTGTTTTTTGGATCTGCAGTTCCATAATATAGTCTATAGTTTTATGAAATAGGAAATTTGTATTTATTTTTTTTATTCTGGATTATAGAATCTAGTAAAATTTCATATTGACGCATTTGGTAACCTCCCGAACTGGTGCTTCTGGTAGTGCATAAATGACAATGTTAATCCAAAAAACTGTGTCACTTCCCAGTTTTGAAAAACCTATGATCCAACAGTGTGAGAAATTAAAGAAAAATGAATAAAAGCTAGGGTTCAAGCACAAAAGGGGTTAAAAGGGAAAGTCATTCGGTGTCCATAACAAGCATAAACATGTTGCGATTTAAGGGAGAAAAGTTACAGAGCTGAATAAAGAAACCTCAATTAATCTGCAAATTGACGGTATTACAGAATACTCTTTTCACTAATGCCAACAAAATTTGGTTGCTTTATGCCAAGTTGTAAATATTATTTTTAATCTTAATGGAATCCGAACTTTTGAAATTTAAATTCAGGAAATCTTATTCTAACCCATTAAAAAATAAATAGGAAAAGGTGGTAGATTGATGAGTAATTGATTTTATAATATATGAGTTGTCTCTTTGATGAATGATGAGTAAATAAAATGCAAAACATTAATGCATTCTCGATTCAGATATCCATAACTAAAAAAAAACATTATGGATCCACCAATCCGTAATAAAAATTAGGCTTTTGGATTCAGCAATCCAGAAATCAACAATTTATGCAAACTTTACTTTCAGAACACCCCTCATCCAGAAAGCAACACGATTCACTTCCGGATTGATGAATCCATAGCACACTCCCAGATCTGATTTCCGGTAATCCAAAAAACTCCAATTTTTCAAATAAAAAGTGAAAGTCAGTTTCGGGATTTACAAAATTGTGGAGGTGTAGGAAGAAAAATGTAAGGGTGCAGGAAGAAGAAGAAGCCATCTGCTTGGTTTTCAGAAATGACTAAATAAATAAACAATTTTGCTTAAACTATGATTTAAATTTTTGTTTAAGATTTTTTTTTAAAACTCATGCTAAACATTACATGAAAAATAACATAAAGAAAAAAATATAGAAATTAGATCTTAAATGAATTGTAAGGATTTAACGTTATGTTATCTCAAGTTTTATGTAATTTGAATTATTGTTTTAAATTTAATTACTTTTCTTTGTAATAAAATTAATTTATGAAATAAATTTCTTCTTTTCTTTTTTCACAAAATAATATTGATATGTGAATGTGATCAGTGAGCTATCACCCTCAAGTGTTTTTGTGAGTTGAAGAAATATCTGCGTTTGCTATCATTATTAAATAGTGATAAAATAAGTTGAAGAAATATTTTTGTAAGAAAAAGTGTGTATTTTTATGACAAAAACTTTGTTTGACCGAAAGGTAGTAAAAACCACAAGTTATCTTGATTCTTTCTTATTTTAAAATTTTTATTTTTTATTTTTTTAAATAAAAGTTTCCATGTTAGGTATCACTATGCAACTTAAGATCTCAGCTAGGCTGACACCTCAAGTTACAACAATCATTTACCATCACATGAAAAAAGTATTATTGAACAAAAGAAAAAAGAAAGAAAATACAAAAATACGGGGGGACTAGACCA
>Ga0123342_1007529_pt1 | contig 14307 bp, 16 predicted proteins | sample Turbeawhitnodule_FD_89960 | JGI IMG/M metagenome (GOLD analysis project Ga0123342, IMG submission 89960) | Root nodule microbial communities of legume samples collected from Mexico - Turtle bean Mexico white nodule | ecosystem: Host-associated > Plants > Roots > Nodule | place: Mexico: Nepantla...
CCTTGGTGCTCGATAGCCAAAGCCGGAATGGACGGTCCCGTGAGCGCGCGCCGGCTCCTGGTATGCCATCTCCTGCAGGTCGTTGGGTAGGATGAGGGCTGTCACTGCCTGGTTTGCCAGCGCGTAACCGACAACAGCGACGCGATGGACCTCGAAGGCGGGGTCTTCAAGCAACGCAGCGTCAAAAGATCGTGGATTCACTTATTGAGCGTAAGCGTGCGAACGCCTTCTCTCCTTTCCCTTCTGATCTTTTCTGTCTACAACCCCAGCCGCGCCGGTGGGCGGCAATTCAAGGCAGCGGCAGCAACCGGGCCTGCAGCACCCCCGCCGCCTATTTGCTTACTCAAAACAGGGCACTATCGGCATATCAACCTCGCTCATGAGGCGTTAGCAAACCTACGAGACCCGAGGGTTTGGACCTGCGGCACTGATCGAGAATTATCGGGACCGCCGTCCATGAATTGGGAGACCTCTGCCTGGTCCGCACCGGCTCTGCTTGTCACCATTGTATGCTGAAGTTCGTTTGCCGGTGACCTCCTATGCGACCGGCGACATAACAATCTCGTACGTACCGGAAGTAGCGGTAGTGTAGGGAACAGGAAATATACCTCGGCACATAAAAGAATGGATTTGCGGCATTGCAATAATTGATAACGCGCTGCAATATGGCAGTCACAAATCTGTGCAGCCAGGATTACGTGCGATGAGGATTTGTATCTATAAGTCGGAAAGAGCGCCTGAGCTCACCCTCATGTTGCGAGAAGGATTGCCTCTCCCGCTCGATACCAAGATAGATAGATGGACCAAAATAAAGGTGGTCACCGGTGGGGAAATGAGAGCAGACCTTTTGATTCAGGTTGGCGGCGTCGGATACGCGTTAGTTCGGTTGGCGCGACTAGACAACAGTAGCACCCGCCATGCCGCCGCGTTGACATCAAAACGACCGTCGCATCGCGCGGCTTTGTCTACTGGACACCCGCACACCTGTCGCTCACCAGCCGGCCGGCGGTCAACGCCCGCTTGACTATGGCCAAGGCAGCTCCGCCGACGGCGATCTATGCGGATCCATCTGACCCCCGAATGGTCCGAGGCGCGAATACCTCCAAGGCGACTGCCAATGCGATAGCAAGGACGCACAGGCTCAGGACCTGCGATCGGACGTCCGACAGTTCGGCGCCGAGTTGACCGACATTGACGAACGCGTTGATCGCACTCGTGCTTGGCACAATGTTGATCGCACTCGTGCTTGGCACAATAAGGGCGATCGTCCTTAAGGGTTCGGGAGTGGCATCCCCTGGCCAGGAAAACCCAGAGAGAAACAGAAACGGCATCCCGACCGCGGCCGAGACAAGCTCCGCGACGATCGGACTGCGAAAGAGTTTGGCAACCACCATGCCTAGTCCAGACACCGCGAGCACGAAGGGAAGCACCACCAGGAAGATCGCGCCGACGGGACCAGGCCTGCCGGCCCTCTCGTCTCACATCGATTTGACCAGTCGGCTAAGTGAGGTTTATCTCAATGACATCGGGAGCGTTTGAGCGTTGATCGAAAGCCGTGCCGGCTATAGATTCGCCGCAACTAGTCACGATGAAGTGTCATGCCTACCGGTACGGTAAATTTTTCAACGATGACAAAGGATTTGGCTTCATCACGTCTGAGAATGGCGGAACTGACGACTTCGTTCACGTGTCAGTATTGCAGAGCGGCGGCTCGCTCAGAGGAGGTGACAAGGTCAGCTACGAGTTGGGCCAGGATCGAAAGACCGAAAATCGAAGGCTTAAAAAGGTATCCGTACTCTGATCACCAGACAGCGTGCTGTACTCTATTTCAGAGCAGTCTCCGAGATCGCCCAAACTCACTGAAAATTCCGGCTCTTCACCTTGAGCGTATCGATGTGAAGATCCGGAATGTAGATATCGCGCGTCTTCACGGCGGCACGATCCCGGGCATCGGGACTGCCCGGCGAACCATGGGCGAACTCGTCGCCGCGTCCCGTCGGAAGCGTGAATGCCTCATCGCGATCGGACAAAGCCGATAGGTCGGCGGAGAGATCGAACAGCTGCCGGGCAATGAGGTGCACGACCTCTCCCTCCCGTTGGATGCGTCCATTGATCGCCATCATACTCGAGCCGAGCACAACACGCCGCCGTCGCTCGAAGAGTTTGGGCCAGACGACGACATTGGCAGGTCCCGTCTCGTCTTCGATCGTCAGGAACATCACGCCTTTGGCCGAACCCGGCTTCTGCCGGACGAGAACGAGGCCGGCGGCCATCAGCCAACGGCCGTCCCTGGCTGACATCGCTTCCTCGCAGGTGACAATGCTACGCGCCGCGAGGTCACTCCGCAGGAATGCGATCGGGTGCTGGCGCAGGGTCAGACCTGTGTGGCTATAATCCTGAATGACATTGTGCCCGGCCGTCATCTGCCGGAGTTCGACCTCCGGTTCCTGCTGTTCGGCAATCGACTGTCTCTCGCGCTCGGAGGCGGCGGCAAACAACGGCAGCGGCTCGTCGCGAAGCGCCTTGATCGCCCAGAGCGCATCGCGACGCTGCAGCCCGAGAGACGGCAAGAAGGCATCGGCCTCTGCCAGTTCCACCAGCGAAGCCGCCGGCACCCCGGAGCGCCGCCACATATCGTCGACGCTGTCGAAGGGCTGATCGGCGCGTGCGGCGACGATCCTGGCGGCATCGACCGCGGCAAGTCCCCGCACCAGGCGCATTCCGAGCCGGACGGCGTGACGATCGATGCCTTCGATCGGTTCCAGCGTGCAATCCCAACGCGACCGGTTGATGCAGATTGGGCGGATTTCGACAGCGTGGTTCCTGGCATCGCTGACAATCTGGGCGACGGCATAAAAACCCATCGGCTGGCTGTTGATCAGCGCTGCGCAGAAGGCATCGGGGAAGTGGCATTTCACATAGCTCGAGGCGTAGGCGATAAGCGCGAAACTCGCGGCATGGCTTTCCGGAAATCCATAGGAGCCGAAGCCTTCCAGCTGCTTGAATGTCTTTTCCGCGAACTCCGGCGAATAGCCGTTGCGGATCATGCCGGAGACCAGCTTCTCCTGGAACCTCGAGACGCCGCCGGTGAACTTGAACGTCGCCATCGACTTGCGCAGCTGATCGGCCTCGCCGCCGGTAAAGCCGGCGCAGACCATCGCCACCTTCATGGCGCTCTCCTGGAAGAGCGGTACGCCAAGTGTCTTGCCGAGAACCGCCTCCAGTTCGGGCGTGGGATATTCAGGCTTTTCCTTGCCCTCACGCCGACGAAGATAGGGATGCACCATGTCGCCCTGGATCGGGCCGGGGCGGACGATCGCCACCTGGATCACCAAGTCATAAAAAGTTTTGGGCTTCATCCGGGGCAGCATCGACATCTGCGCCCGGCTCTCTATCTGGAAGGTCCCGAGCGTGTCGGCCTTGCGGATCATCGCATAGGTCTTGGGATCCTCCTGCTCGATACTGGCAAGATCGATCGATCTGCCCTTATGCTCCTCGATCAGCCTGAAAGCCTTGGACATGCAGGTCAGCATGCCGAGCGCCAGCACGTCGACCTTCATGAACTTCAGCGCCTCGACGTCATCCTTGTCCCATTCGATCACCTGCCGGTCGACCATGGACGCCGGCTCGATCGGCACGAGATCGTCGAGCCTGTCATGGGTCAATACGAAGCCTCCGGGGTGCTGGCCGAGGTGGCGAGGCGCGCCCATCAGCTGTTGCGCCAGCTGCAAGGTCAGTGCCAGACGGCGATCGTCCGGGTTGAGGTTGAGCTCTCGAAGGTTCCGTTCGCCGACCATCTCGGCCGACCAGGACCACATGCCCGATGACAGCGCCTTGATCATGTCCTCCGGCAGGCCGAGCGCCTTGCCGACATCACGGATGGCGCCCTTGGCGCGGTATCGCGTGACTGTCGCACATAAGGCCGCCTTCTGATGGGTGTAGGTCTTGTAGATCCACTGGATCACCTCTTCGCGCCGCTCGTGCTCGAAATCGACATCGATATCCGGCGGCTCGTCGCGCTCCTGGGAAACAAATCGCTCGAAGAGCAGATCGTTGGTCTCGGGATCGATCGACGTGATCCCGAGGATGTAGCAAACCGCGGAGTTAGCAGCCGAGCCCCGTCCCTGGCAGAGAATGCCCTGCGACCGGGCATAGCGGACAATCGAAAACACCGTCAAAAAATAGGGGGCGTATTTCATGGTGCGGATGAGGTCGAGCTCATGCCGGACGACTTTCAGGACCTTTGGCGGCAGACCCTCGGGGTAGCGCTGCGGCACGCATTCCCAGACGTAATGCTCGAGCGAGGCCTGGGCATCTTTGCCGGGCACGATCGCTTCCTCCGGATATTGATAGGTAAGTTCCTCCAGCGAGAACCTGCAACGGTTGACGATCTCCATCGTCCTCGCCAGCGCTTCGGGGTAGCGGGGAAACAGCCGCTGCATTTCCTCGGGCGGCTTCAGGTAGCGATCCGCATGACGTTCCCGCTCGAAACCGACATCGTCGATCGTGGTGCCGGTGCGGATGCAGGTGACGACGTCCTGCAGCTGCCGTCGCGACGGCTCGTGGAAGAGAACGTCGTTCGTCACTACCGTCTTGACCCTGAAACGGAGGGACATATTCGACAGCTCATGCAGCCGCATCTGATCGTTCGGCCGCCGCCGAAGCGACAGTGCGAGATAGGCCCGATCCTCGAAAATCTCCGCCATTTTCCTCAGCTGCACGGCGCAGGTCTCGTCGGGCAGATCGGGAACGAGAATGCCGATGAGGCCCTCGGCATAGAGCGCCACATCGTCGAGATGCAGGATGCAGTTGGCCTTACCGCCCCTGCCCTTGCCGAGCGTCAGCAAACGGGTCAGTCGCGAATAGGCAGGACGGTCTGTGGGATAGACCAAGATCGACATGCCATCCTGCAGATCGAGCCGACAGCCGACCACCAGCCGGAGGCCTGTGGCCCGCGATGCTTCCAGCGCCCGAACGATGCCGGCGAGTGAATTGCGATCGACGACACCGAGCGCCTGGATACCCAGCAGCTTTGACGTGGCAAACAGTTCCTCGGCCGAGGATGCACCGCGGAGAAAGGAAAAATGGGTGGTGACCTGGAGCTCGGCGTAGCTCATGCGAAGATCCCATGCAGGTACCATTTGTGCGAGCCGGTCGCAGTGTCGAGCCCGTCGCCCGACCGGAAGATCCAGAACCGTTCGCCGCTATCGTCCTCGACGACGAAATAGTCGCGCACCGCATCGAATTCCGCGCCCCTCGTCCACCACTCGCCAAAAATCCGCTCCGGTCCGTCGGCACGTTTGACCCGCCGGCGCTTGCCGCGCCAGGTGATCGAGACAGGCGGATGATCCGGCAGGAGCGCGATCACTTCGATCAGCTCCGGCCGGCTGAGCAGCCGAACCGGCCGTGGCCAATGCAACGTCCATGACATTCCGGTTTCTGCGGCCACAGCACTGACACGCTGGACGCTGCGCTCGGGCACATCACTTGCAACTGGCGTTATCCGATAGATGCGCTGGCCGCGATTGCCGATTACGTCGATCAGCGGGGCGATATCAACGACCTCTTCCTCGATCAGCGTGGACACTCTCTGCGTCTCGGCGAGCGGCTCTGACATGACGGCGACGAGCGCGAGTTTTTCGATGCCGAACCCCGGTTCGATCTTCTCAATCCGATCTTTGAACAGCTTCGTCAGCCAGGCAACATCGCGGGCGGGTTTTGCCGTACCGGTGCGGATCGCCTGCATGGTGTTGTCCACCTTGTGGACGATGAGATCGGTGCGGCGAACGCCGAGCCCCTTTTTCTCAAGGGCTTCGCAGAGCTTGACGACCAGGCGCGAGACATATTTGGCGATGGTCTCGGGCGCGCCGATCGGCTCGGCGAAGGCGCGGCTGACTTCGATCGTGTCCATCGACCGGATTGGCTCGATCGGCTCGGGCAGCCGTCCATAGACCTGGTCGAGGCGCCTGCCGATCTCAGGACCGAAGCGAAGCGTCAGCGGCGCGCGCGGCGTGGCCGAGAGCTCGCCGATCGTCTGGAACCCGAGCGTCCGCAGGCCGGCGACGATCTCGGGGGGCAGTCTCAGCGATGAAACCGGCAATCGCTCGACGAAACGTGGCGTCTCTCCACGCGGAACGACCACGGTCGCCCGCTTGCTCATTCGAGCGAGCGCATGGGCCGCACCCCAGCTCTCGGCAATTGCAACGCGTGCGGTGAGACCGCGGGCGTGGAAACGATTGACGAGGCCGGACAGCATCAGGTCTTCGCCACCCTGCAGGTGATCAGCGCCTTCGGTGTCCATGACGATCCCATCGGGCGGATCAACCGCGACGATCGGGGAATATTGGGTCAACGCCCACAGCGTCAGGCGTTCGAGCGCTGCGGCGTCCGCTCTCGCATCGGCCTCGACCATCTGCAGACCCTGGACGATCGCCTGCGCCTTGGCGGCCGGCATATTGACATGAATGCTGGCCTCGCGCGCCTTCCGGTCAGCAGCCGCGATCCAACGCTTCGAGCCACTTTTCGCGACGACGACAAGCGGCCGCTCAGCCGACAATTCGCCGGCGCCATCTGTCCGTCTGATCCTCTCGATCGCGAGATCCGGAAGATAAATGGATACGACCCGTGGCATCGCACGCTCCTACGATAAACTCTGCGCACTCACCCGCCTTCACCCGCATCAGCTCGAGCAGCCACTGCGGCCGGCCAACGCCCGGAACCGGCAGCTCCTCTGATGGCAGCACGCTGACCCGCCACCTGGACGTCGACGCCGTCGGCTGCCCGAAATCCGAGGCCTCGGTCTGCCGCCGCCATCGCCGGACTGCCAGACCCAGCGTCCCGGTTTTTTCGGCCGCGAGCTGCAGCCGCCTGGAGGCGACCATCGGCAGCCGAACGATCTCGCCGACGACCGCACCCAGGCCGCCATAGCCAAGCCCTTCCTCCATGGTTGCCAGGACATCCTCTTCCTTGTTGGCCTCGGCAAAGACGACACGATCAGGATGAAGGCCCGCCTGCGCCAGCGCCGGGAAAAACAGATCGGGACGCGTCATACACCACAGGATCTGGCCCTTTGTCCTGGCCGCGACCCCCGCAACGAAGAGTGCAGCCGCCGCACCATCCACCGTTCCCGCTCCACCGCCGGCAAATTCATGCAGGGCGCCATAGGCCAAGCCGCCACCCGGAAGTACCGCATCGATCTCGGAAACCCCGAAGGCAAGACAGCCGGCCTTTCTGGCCGCCGCGCCCTCAAACGAGGCAATGCGGTCGCGCAGATCGGAGATCACCCTGTCGCGGGCAGCAGTCATCGTTCACGAGCCTCCTTTCAGGTCGCGTCCAAGGGCCGACGTCATGTCGTTCAAATGTAGATGTTCTCTATCTGTTCCCTGCTGATCGAAGAGTCAAGCAACCGAAAATAGGAATTTTATCCCTCAATTTTAGCAGGCTGGCAGATTCGCATTATGAATCATGGTTATGGCGGCTCTCACTTTGACCCGGATAATTTTTGCCGGAATAGGAACCAACCCTCCACCCAGTTGGCATTCGGCAAATCTGTCGGCTACGATGCTTGCGGTATTCACGGAAAGGGTCGCAACGCGATGTGCAATCTGTACCGCATGGAAGACAAGGACTGGGTGGCCAAGTGGGCGCTAGACGCCGAGAGCCTGGTCAACCTGATGCCAGCCTACCAGATGAACCCGAACGAGATCGGACCGGTCGTGCGCAACACGGCCGGTGGTCGCAAGCAGCTCGTCCATGCGCGATGGGGTCTGCCCTCGCCGCGTTTCGCCCTGGAAAAAGAAGCCGAGAAGAAAGCCGCAAAGCTTCACGCCAAGGGCCAGGAGGCAGATTTCGAAAAGCTCCTCCGCGAGCAGCTCGATAGCGGAACGACGAACGTCCGCAAGCTGAACTTCCCGCATTGGAAAAGATGGTTTGGGGTCGAAAACCGCTGCCTTGTGCCGGTCACCAGTTTTGCCGAGCCCGATCCGGCGAGAAAGCCGGAAGGCGGAAACACGCCGAACGCTTGGTTTGCGCGGGATGAGAGCAAGCCATTGATGTTTTTCGCCGGCATCCACGTCCCTCAATGGACGAGCGTGCGAAAGGTCAAGGACGGTCCGACGACGGATGATCTCTATGGCTTTCTGACGACGGATCCGAACGAGATCGTCAAGCCGATCCATGACAAGGCGATGCCGGTGCTGCTGCTGACAAAAGAGGAGACCGATGTCTGGATGAGGGCGCCATGGGACGAAGCCAAGGCGCTCGCCCGGCCGCTGCCGACCGATGCGATCATCGTGACGTCTCGGGAGCCCTATGGATCCACCATCGTCACGAGGGCCGGAGAGCCCGTCGCGCAGCCGACGCTGTTTTGAAGTCTCGCGTCATGGCGGGCGTCGGCCTAAAGCAGGCTGGCAGCTTCAGGAGGTCAAATGAGCGACATCGACAAACGAACGCTGACCAGCGCGCTGGACATGTTTGTGCTCATTGCGACGAGAGCGGTTGTACAGCCAATCAAAGGCAGTCGTTATTCACTGGTGGTGCTGGGAGCACTTTCCGTTTAAGTCCTACGAACAAGAGCAGTCGCGGAGACGGAAGTTCGAGGCCGCGGAGAGCGAGGAACCAACGACCCAATGATGGCTGGGCTGATTATCTGCGCATCGCTGAGCGTCGTCGACGGCGATACGGTGAAATGCAACGGGCAGAATATGCGCCTGCTTGGGGAAGGCGTTCCCTTCGTAAGCGGAATTGATACGCCAGAAATCGGATCACATGCGAGATGCTTGAAGGAACGGAAGCTGGCGCTGATCGCAAAGGGCCGGCTCCGGGAGCTACTGGCGGAGAAGGGCTTACGGGTGATGTTCAGCGGCGCGGTGGACAAGACCCAAATGCATAGGCCGCTCGTCAATATCTACCGGACGAATGGGGATGAGCTCGGAAAGCTGCTTCTGCGAGAAGGGCTCGCGCGGAGCTGGAGCCCGAAGCGACGGAATGATTGGTGTGATTAACGGCAGAAATACTTCGTGTTTCAATCCTGCTTGAAGATGCGCCGCCCAGCCCTACCCTTCGCTCGTCGGGGAAACTGAGGGCTATCATGATCCCATCGCCAATAGAGCAGGCGCAGAACGTGCTGGATGACGCTGATATAGCCCTCTGCCAAAGGGTATACGACCAGATCATCGCGCTGAAATTAATCACGACGGATGCCACGCGCGAAGATCTGGCCACACGGATCATCCAATCCTTCCAACTCGGGATAAAGGACGAGGACGCATTGCTGCGGCTATTTGCCAATACCCTCAAAAAAGTTTGATCTCGCAGGAACTCAAATCGCAAGGCAATTTGGAGGCGAGGATGCGCTGGGTCCGCTCCCCAACCGGCGCACCGCCTTTCCAGGCACCCTACTTAGCCCCGCGCACACTGCGGGGCTTTTTTGATCAAAAAGTTCGCCGTCGGGAACAAGAGGCCGCGCGGATCGTAAGAATTGCGGGCCGTGCGGGAATTGTGTAGTCCCTGACAACCATGCACATGAGTAGCCTGTGCGGCCCACTGCACTCAAATCCGCGACCAGACTGCGAAGTCGCATCGGCGCCGCTGCTCATCACCATGATAGGGTCGAGATACGCGATCTGCCCGGCCCGCTCATCGGCTTTCGTGGGCGGATTGCTACTCGTCGCTCCCTTCGAGAAGGAGGGCGACACTTTCTCTGTATCCCCACCATACCTGGACCGAAAATTCTTTCTGGCGGTTTCGCCACATGACGGGACTTTGCGCTACCCCTGGATGTTGCCAGCCATGCAGAAAAGATTACTCTAGGCGCAGGGAGTACTGTTGGGAGTTCCTAGCTCCGGGGCATATGTCGCCTCGTTAAGCGCGACGCGAGGATGGGGATGGCATCCATGTTGCTGGAAGACTTGTATCGCCTGATGAAGACTGGGCACGTACAGGCTCAGGGCATTGTTGATACTATGACCCAGCCGGTTGTCGTACTCGATCAGCATTTCAGTGTTACGACCGCCAACAATGCGTTCATCAAAGCCTTCGAAATTGAGCGGGACGACATTCTCTCTCAGGACTTCTTCCGGCTTGGCAATGGGCAGTGGGATATTCCGGAGCTTCGGCAGCTCATATCCTCGATCATCCCAAGGGCGGCGGCGGTCATCGGCTTTGAGGTGAAGCATGATTTTCCGACAATCGGCCGACGTGCTTTTCTTGTCGACGCCCGACGCCTCGTTCATCCCGATGACAATAGTCCCAACATCATGGTGATCTTCGACGACGTTACGGAGCGCCGGCGCCACGACGCCGAGATGGACTTCATCGTCGCGGAGATGCGGCATCGGCTAAGGAACCTCTCGGCCGTCGTCGAGTCCGTCGTGAAAAACACCAGGACCGATGATCCGGCTGTGGCACGCTTCAAGGAAGCGCTGCTTGGAAGGCTGGACATCACCTTTCAAGCACAGGAAGTTGCCGCCCTTGGCGGGGTGGCTGAGTTCGAAGCATTGCTGAGAGGCGCGGCCGGTGCGACGGTCTCTGAACGGCTAGAATGCTCTGGACCTTCCATAGAGCTCCAAAGTTCAAAGGTTCTTCCGGTCAGCATGATCCTGCACGAACTCGGTACGAACGCGTTGAAACACGGAGCTGCCTCGGTACCGGGTGGAAAGATAAGGGTGTCGTGGGGATTGGAAGCCGGGCCACGAGATCGGACGCTGCTCGTTTGCCAGTGGCGCGAAGAAGCAGGGCCGCGTATCTCTGAGCCTGAACGCAGGGGCTATGGCACCGAATTGATCGAGGGTCTCGCCGCCCATATGGGCGGAAGCGTGGAACTTAGTTATCCGCCTAGTGGTTTCACTGCTACGATCAAAATCCCGATGTGAGGCGATGTGAGCCAAAATGTCAGCGCGAGGGCCGGAGGCGATACAAAGGTCCTCGTCGTAGAGGACGAGTTCTTCATCGCCGATGAGCTCCGACGCAACCTGACCACTGCAGGATTGCTGGTGCTTGGTCCGGTATCATCCAACGAGGACGCTCTCGATCTGCTGGAGCAGGAACTCCCTGACATCGCCGTCCTGGACGTCCATCTCGGCGGCGGGGCAAGAGTGAGCCCCGTAGCGGCGAAGCTTCGGCAGTTGAATGTTCCGTTCGTCCTGGCGACAGCAAGTTCTGCCCATGAACTTGCATCTGATCCGGTCCTCGCCGGCGCAGTCAACCTGGGAAAGCCAACAGATATGGGTCGTCTCATCGAAACTGTCCGAAAACTGGTCAAGTGACGGTTGACGAGGAGACAGGCGTTAATGATGGGCGCCGACCAGTGGCGGGTCGTCGTCGAAGTTGCCGTTGCTGGCGGCATCGTAGGCATTCAGGCTCCTGCCGCCGCCGCGCGTCCCGAACGCCGTCAACTCGACCAATATCGCCCGAGCGCGCTCGACCGCGGCTTCTTCGTCCAGATAGGCTCCGTCGGCAACGTGGACCGTGACCGCGTCTCCGTGGTCCCCGACGAAGTCGATCCGCCAGCCGGTATTGTCGTGGGCTACCTTGGTGTCGGTCAGATGCATGATTACCCTGCCTTCCGGCCTTTAAGGTCGGCCTGGATGCTCTTTTTCAATGCGTCCATGATATTGACGACGTTCGATGCGGGCGCTGGCGCTGTTTTACCCTTTGCCGTCTTCTTGGGCTTCAGCAGCTTCTTCTTCTCCTCGATCAGCTTCACCAGGCTGGCCTGGATCGGGTCGCTGACCATGTTCGTCGACCAGCGGGCCGACTTCTGCTTGATGAGTTGCTGAACGAGCGGCACGAGATCTGGATCGGCTTCCGCCTCGATGTCTTCGAAGTAGTTCTCCTCCGGACGCACTTCGTCGCCGAACCTTAGCGACCACAGGACAATGCCTTCATCGCGGGGTTCGAGGATGACGGCACGCTCGCGCCGGCCCATGACCAGCTTCGAAACGCCGACGACCTTATCGGCCTTCATTGCGTCCCTGATGACGGCGAAAGCCTCGTTCCCGACCGCGTCATCAGGCATCAGATAGTGGGGTTTCTCGAGGTAGATCCACTCGATACTATTGGCCGGGACGAACTTTTCGATGTCGATCGTTTTCACAGTGTCGAGCGCCACCCGATCCAGATCGTCCTCGGTCAAGATCACGTAGTCGTTCTCGCCGCGGGCGTAGCCCTTCGCCTCATTTTCATCTTTCACGGGCTTGCCGGTGACAGAATCGACGTATTGCGAAACGACCCGATTTCCAGTGTCGCGGTTGAGGGTGTGGAAGCGAACCTTTTCGCTCTCGCTGGTCGCGGGGGTCATTGCGACGGGGCACGTGACCAACGAAAGCTTCAGGTAGCCTTTCCAATAATAGCGCGGTGCCATCGGTCAATCTCCTCAGCTTGCCTTGCGACGTGGTGCAGTTCGAGAAGCGGTGGCTTTCGAAGCTGGCCCGCGTGTGGCACGCTGTCGGCCGGTGCCCTGATTGGCATTTGCGGCGGTGCGTTTCGGCTTGTCCACGGCCGCCTTCATCAGCCCTGCACTTTCGCGGAGGGCGGCGAGAAGATCGTTCGGCTTCGACACTTCGACCTTCTTAGGCTTCGGCAACGCCTTGCCCTCGATCTTTGCCTTGACCAGGTCGGCGAGAGCGGCTTCATAGCGATCGTCGAAGGTCGCGGGGTCGAAGGTTCCCTTCTTGGTGCCGATGATGTGCTTTGCGAGATCGAGCATCTCCCCCTCGATCTTCAGCTTGGGAATTTCCTCGAAGGCCTTCTTCGACGAGCGCACCTCGTAGTCATAGTTCATTGTCGTCGCGATGAGGCCTTTGCCATGCGGCCTGATCAGCACGGTCCGCATCCGGCGGAAGAGAACGGTGTGCGCTATGGCGACGACGTCCGACTTCTTCATGGCGTCGCGCAGAGCTGCGTAGGCGTCGCCGCCCATCTTGTCGGGGGTCAGGTAGTAGGGCTTGTCGAAGTAGACGTCGTCCACATCTGAGCAGGGAATGAAGGCTTCGATCTCCAGCGTCTTGTTGCTTTCCGGGATTGTCGCGGCGACCTCTTCGGGATCGATAATGATGTACTGGCCATTCTCGATCTCGAAGCCCTTTGTCTGTTGCTCCTTCGGAACCGGGTCCTCAGTCTCGCTGTCGATGAAGACGCGGTTCACCCTGTTCCCGGATGCCTTGTTGATCGTGTTGAACGTAATGCGCTCTGACGTGCTTGCCGCCGTGTAAAGCGCTACTCCGCAGGAGACTTCACCGAATTTAATGAAGCCCTTCCACTGCGCGCGATGCCCTGTTGCCATGACGCTTCTCCGAATCACCTTGTCGCGACTCAAAGACGTCTCAGGGTGATTCGTTCCGACTCGAAACGAATCATTTTTCAACAACTTACGGAATTACGTTCAGAAATTGACTCTGGTGGAGACCTGGTCTTGGTGGTTGAGCAAATCTGGCCAAGCGCTTCACGCGGAGCCTCCGCCCGATGGGGAATGAGTGGCAACGCCGTCATCGTCTTCATCGATCGGAAGCACCGCCCAATCCTATGCCATGACCCAGTTCCCCAGTGCTGAAGACCTTGGTCAAGGCGTCGACGGTATCGAGATCACCGTGTGGTTCCCACCCATCGCGCTCCAGTGTCCATAGGTGCCGCATCGCCCCTGATCCCCTTCGTCCGACAATGCATAGAAGGTTCGGCCGTCGCTTGAAGCCGAGCATAACGGACATGCGTGTTTCCGGGGAACCACAGAAATCTTGGCGAGTTTCTCTCGCGGACCTTCATCAAGGAGAAACCCGATGGCAAAGAAACGGACATCTCGAGGCCGCACACAGGATCGCGCCCGCGTCGCCGGCGGCCAGGATCACGAGGTGAAATACGAAGCGAAGAAGGAAGGCGTCTCCAAGGATACCGTCAAGAACGCCGTCAAGAGCGCCGGAAACACACGCAAGAAGGTCGAAGCCGAAATCGGCCGGCACTGATCTGCTACCAATTTCAGCTCTCAAGGCCAATCGCCCGGCCTCTCTTATCTCGCCCGTCGAAGCAGGAGCCTTTCTGAGGTCTTCCGATGACAAGGGACACTCGAAACGACTATCGCATCATGTCGAAAGCTGTCCGGGAATGGTATCGGTACTACGAGGTCGAGTGGGACGATCAGGCTTCGTCATTCCTGTGCGATGCGGCGATCGAACTCTACGACCACGGCTGCCGATCGGTCGAGGAGATGGCGACGATTTTAATCGGGACCTATGTCGGGCTGGCGGCCACTCGCATCAACGCACCATCTTCCGACTCAGTGCACTGACCGCGCCGCATGCGAGCGCCGGTGCATGA
>Ga0123342_1007530_pt1 | contig 14307 bp, 9 predicted proteins | sample Turbeawhitnodule_FD_89960 | JGI IMG/M metagenome (GOLD analysis project Ga0123342, IMG submission 89960) | Root nodule microbial communities of legume samples collected from Mexico - Turtle bean Mexico white nodule | ecosystem: Host-associated > Plants > Roots > Nodule | place: Mexico: Nepantla...
CACGTTCAGATTGTATTCTTTACGCTTGCGAGTTCTTGAGCATACTGTGAGAGAGAACATTGCACGGTTCCTTGAGAGTTCTAGAGTTTTGCTCTTGAAATATTTGGTGGTTCAGTCACTGACTTGGGCGTTGGAGTGCGATCGGCCGCAGTGGCGCCGCTCTGTTCTTTTGCAGGTTCTTGAGGTGGATCGTGACGAAGGACGGAGGTTGAAGCGGTGCACACGTTGATCCGAGTTTGACGAGGCAAGTTCCAACGTTCTGGTCAACAGGCAGTATCACACAAGAATAAAAGATAGATGAACTATTTATATCAATAATAGAAATAACTTATATAGGATTTTTATTTTACTCTAGAAATGCTAACTTGTCACACAAGTAAGGGCTTGTAGAGTAGAAGGGTACATATGGCTTCCTTAATTGGTAATTCAAACCACAGAACAAAAGTGGTTTGTTTATTGATGCACCCTTCGCAAAGGGTAATTTTTCAGCCATAAGAAAAAGATTTTCAGATCAAACTTGAGTATTTTTCAAGTACCAAGCTCTTATGAAAGATTTTCGCAAACTTTGAAGGTATAATGAAGTTCAAAGTAGAATCACAGATATAGAAATCCAGAAAGCAATCAATTAAAATTGTTTAAGTTGATTAACAGAAAATCAACCGATTGGTTTTGCAATTCAACCGGTTGTTTATATCAGCTGAATTGAAAACAACTTAAAAGCAGAATTTAAATGAGTTAAAGGTGAGAGAAAAGCACACAAGCAATTTATACTGGTTCACTCTTATCCCAAGAGCTACATCCAGTCCCCAGAAACCACTGGGTATCTACTATGCAATCAAAATCCAGATTGCAAACACACCACCAAAGAAGTGATCTTAAACACCTCAAGCCACACACTTCCTTTGACACACAAACACCACAGAAATCAGAGCACCCTCTAATTCTGCACTTACACACCAGTATTCAGAAATACAAGAGATACAAAAAGGATTACACCTGATGAAGATCAAATAGAAAGATTATAGCAATCCTATTCCACTTCTTTGAGAAAACCCAAAAGCTTGAATGCAAATCTTGAAAAATCAAATCTGTTTTCACACTTTCACACAATGTCTCAAAACTATATCAATCTTTAAGAAAGTATAACAACCTCTTTAAATACTCCAAAAGTTGTTAAAAACATTTAAAGCATGAGCCTATTCAGTTAGAAAACATTTAAAGCTGATTTGCAAACATAACAGAAATTTTGTTATGGATTTTCAACAAAGAATCGGTTGAATCCTCGAAACAACCGATAGAAATTGGTTTGACAACAATGTCAACCAAGTCAAACAACTTCAAACCCTTTTCAAAAACCTCTAGTGATAAGAAATCGATTGAAACGACAAAACAACAAGTTGTTTTTCCACTTCTTCATAAAACAAACTTAGGTCCTTGATGCAGCCGTTGGAGCTTCAACAAGAGTTCATTCCTATGATGAGGAGGAACAAACCGCGAGCACATGCATTCTTTCGAATCATACCAAGAGACCACGACAGGCCTCTTGTTCAAACCAATCTCCATTACAATTTCATGCCACCACTGCATGACATGATCTAAAAACTCTAGGAAAACTAGCTTAACTTTTGTCTTCTTCGACCTCATACACATTAAAGATTTGTTCTATCTTAACTTCCCATCCTAAATACAAATTTGGGTCACTTTCCCCGCTAAAACTAGGTAATTTTACAAAAGAAAAAGAAGTCTTTGGTGGTTGGTGTTGATGATGCCTTTCTTCAAAATTGTGCATTCTCCAATCTTGTTCTTCTCTTTGACTTCCATAGTCCATGTAATTTGTAGTAGCTCTTCTAGGATCCCATCTCTTTTCTCTAGCTTTTCTCTCTTGAGTCTCTTCTAATTTTTGCATCATTTCCACTAGTTGCCTCATTTCCTTTTCTTTGTCGTTCAATCTTCTTTTGGCATCGGCAAGCTCTCCCAAAAGGTATGCCTTTTGAGGAGATTGTGGCTTTGAAGATTCTCCTAAAGACAAATGAGCCATAATTTTGCATAAAAGGACACAAATAATTAGTGAAAATAACAATTTAATCCACTCACTCACTTGTATCACTCGGATATTTAGTAAAGGAGACACAAAATTTTAATTCACTCAAGAAAGATTTGCAGTCCAACAAGGTCTACACTTGGTAGCAACACTTCAAGTGAAAGAGGTTAAATCTCCTAACACTTGCTTACCAAAGAACCCCTAACAAAGCTTAAGAAAGATTTGAAGACAAGCAAGTAAAGATAAAAGAAAGAAAGCTAAACCAAAATGGAAGTATGATGATGACAAAACTTAGACAAGACAAAAAAGAAAAAAACTTTTGAAGACTTAAAGAAACTTACTTAAACTTTTAACTATGAAGTTTTGATTTTCTTAGAAATTGTAAAAGCAAGAAGAATAAAATTTCACAAATATGAAAACAATTTGCCACATAAAAAGAATCCTCATTTTTAGCAATTTTGAACTTGAAAAGTGAATTGCACTAACTTTGTTTTTGTCTTTCTTTTTCTTTTATGGATTCAAAATTTCCATAATCTTCGCATGCATATTTTTAATTCACTTTCAATTTTCAGAAATAGATTGGGATTTCATTCATATGATTATTTGAGTTCTTTGATTGGAACTAAATCAACTACCACTTAAACGAATTATAATTTTTTTAGTTCTTCACAATTAAAAGAAAAATAAGCATAATGGATTTAAAGACTCCTAGAACACTAAGAACATAAGACTCGAGAAAAAATGGTAAGGAAAAAAAATTGACAAAAATAATTCAAAAGCAGAATTTTAAATTGCTTAATGAATAAAAAGGAGAAATTGTAAATGACTAGAATTTAAAGATTGAATTGAAAGGTGTTTAAAGATAAAAGCGGAATTTAAATTGTTGGAAGATAAAGACATAATTGAAATGTGTTGGAATTTTAAAGCAATCAACTCAGAAAAGATAAGCACAATTAAAATCATGCTCTGATACCACATGATGTGAGTTAATTTTAAGGTTGCACATTTTATGGGTTGCACTTTGTTTATGATTTTTTGTTTCAAGCATAATATGGTTAGAAACCCAAAGAAGATTCCCACTAGACACGAACTTAACCAAGTGGTTAAATAAGTGTGAATGTGCACTTCTAGAGGGTAAAGAGAAAACACAAGATAAGATGATGATGATGATGAGGTGTTGAATTAAGCAAAAAAAAGGAAGCAATTATAATAGATGAACTGAATTGTAAATGAAGAAAAGGAAGAATATAAAAAAAAATGGAAGAAGAGTGGCGCAAAGAAGGAAAGGAAGAGATGAAGAAAGCTTATGGAAAAATGGGGTAAGGAGTCACGCCACTTGGAGGATGGAATGCTCCAAGATGAGTGGTGTAGAGCTGCCACTTGAAGTGTAGATCACTCAAGATAAGACCCAAGGATAATGAGAGACTCTATTTTCTTTCAAAATTCAACGTGTGAAGTGTCTCTTGTGTCCTTAGTCATCTGCTTGGCTAATTGGGTTGTATCAAGTACCCAATTCATTTCGCAAGACATTAAATCTATCTCAGTACAAAAAAAAAAACATATGTGATGGCGGTTATAATATGACGGTTATTAAAAACTGTCACAATTTACTGTATAATACGACAATTTCGTAAGCACGATAATGTTCCTTCAAAATGTGACATTTAGAATCGTCATAATTGTCCTTAGAAATAAACATTTATATGTTTTGTTCCCTCCATCACATTTGTTTTATTTCCCCCTAAAATTTCATTTCCCACACTTACTCAAAATTTTAATTTTTCAAAACCCTATTCTCTTCCATCCTCCAAAATTTTCTAAAACCCTTTGAAACCCTATTATTCCGCACAACTCTGCTACTGTTGCGTGATGTTGGTTCTAGACGGTGCAGTGCACCCTTCCACATACTGCACAAACTCACCGCTGAACCTTCTTCCCAAGCCAAACCTCTAAATTGCGTTCCCAAATCAAAGCTTTCGACCATTTGAGAGCACATAGTTTTCTTTGAATTTCTCTTTTAACCCTCGCTTCTCTGTTACAATTTATCTCTCTTTGAATCCCCCTGTGCATCACCTTCTTCTCTACCGCATCCACCGACTACTACCATAGGTGGGATTCAACATCTCGTCATCCTTGTCGAAGTTAACAAGTTTGATTCAATTTCTCACTCCACCAACACACTGCATGTTTCTTTCTTCGTATTATGCTTCTCACACTCCTAAACTCTTGTTTCGCTGTTTTAGGGTTCTTACGGACACGCACAACATAGAAAATTGTATTATCGAATATTGGACCGATTTAGGGTTTTTCCGGGTCCTCTGTTCCTTGTGGGAGGTACACTAGATCATCAGGTTCCATTTAATTACGCATTTTTTCATTAATATACATAACTTTCAATTTCTTGATTTCAAACCCTAGTATGCATTTTTTTGACATTCAACTGCCAAACGATAAAGCATTGGTTGGGCATTCAGTAGTTTCCTTCATTTTCTATGAGGAAAAGTGTAGAACTAGATTTGGAACTTATGGTTTCTAACTTATTGTAAAATACACCCCCACTTCCATGCCCCCACTTCTAAATATGTTCACCCATTTTTAAAAGGACAAAGAGTGAACAATATTTCTTACATCCTTAACTATGCGCATTTTTTGGCAGCACATGTTGTGTTACCTATATCAAAGACAATAACATAATAATTGAATAATAAAGTTGTTTATTACAGAAGGGTGAAGTTCTAATTTCTTTGGTATTACTTTTAATTTTTTTTGCGTTTTTTTCTCTTTTAATAAGAGAATAAATCATGAAGAGCGCATTTTCTATTTGTAATTATGGCTGTATTTGTAACTATTTTTCTTTCATTTATGGTGCAGCTTGTGGAAAAGTTTGGTATTGATCCTAACAATGCTTTTGCGTGTTGGTATTGGGTCGAGTGGTGAGTAATGTTTCATCTATCTCCCCCTCTTATTAGCCTGTTAAAGAATATTTGAAGTCTACAACATATTTGATTATGATGCTCTGAAATGCGACTTGAAATTTGCAGTGCTGTTGGAGTTTTGCCATTGTTTTCTCTATAATAGAGAAGTATGTCTTTCACTGTTAGTGTAATTCTAATCTATAGGCACCTCTTATAGAAGAAAATGTTCCTAGAAATAGTATAACTTCTTGTGGCTTTATTGTTCTTCACCTTCTTTCCTTAAGGAAATAATCAACTTCACAGATTACAAGAATGATGTAGATAAGAATGCTTTTGATGATCATAACCTTTTATAATGAGATATAGTGTAGTTTGGTCTCCATTAATATGTATTTAGATTTCAATTATGTTCTGCATAATATTAGCATTGGTAGTAAAATACAACTTAGTTTTGAATATTCCTTTGGTAGGAAACTAAGAAACATATACTTGAATGTTTTCTTATGATGGTCTTTTTCTCCCTTAAAGGTTCTTAAATGGGACTTCAAGAATTGATCAACATTTATATTCACAGCCCTTTGAAAACAATATACCTATAAATGCCCCTTTTCTAATATTTTATACTTTTGAGCTTTACTGTACATGTGGATCTCTGTTCAACCATTTATTCTTTTAATCATCGTGATACTCCATACTGGTTATCCCTCCAGTATGTTAATTTTATAATCTATAATGTTGTGGTTGATATTTCAATTCAACTTTTTACTTGTTTGGAATGCTAATCCTTTTGTAGTGGATGATGATGACGATGGACTATGGAAGCCCTCAAAGATTCCTAATCCAACATACAAAGGACTGTGGAAACGCAAGGTTCTTAATGCCACACATTTAAAGTTGAAGTCATTACTCTTTTAGGCTTTTTAATTGTTGAAAATTGTTGAACTGCAATATATATTTTATATATATATTCTGTAAAATGAATTGCAGTTGATCATGATTTTTACACAGTAGAGAAGGATTACATTAACAATATACTATTTTATTTTGTCATTTTTTGGTTTAATTGTAAATTTGTGGTTTAATTGTATATTGATCAATATGTTTAATTGTAGATAAATAATCTAATTAGTACTGATTGACTTTACTTTTAACCTTTTAATTTATCAACTAATAGTAAAAAAAAAATAATGCCAGTATAAACTGATTTTAAGCTAGTGTTCATGTTATGCACAAAGTCACATCTTGCATTATATCTTGAATTTCATAATATAATATTATTTTCATTTATTTTTTAAAAATTGTCAATTAACTCTAAATATATTTTAATTTATTCGAGGCACGGGATGTCGGAAGTGGTGCTCCTTCACCAAACCAGAATATTATAAGATCAAGTGGAGGCAATAAGACAAATCGGGAGGATTGAGAGTTTAATTGTAATATATTCAAAAAAGTGAAACAATTTATATTGATAGTTTAATTTACTTGTTGTTTGAATTAGTTTGATATTATCAACTTTGTTTTCTAGTCATCTTTTGATTATATTTATCAATTTTAATTATATTATTAAGTATAATTATATTATGAAATTAGTTTATGTTACAATTTAATTATATTATGAAATTTAACTATGCATTGAAATTTAATTATAATATCAAATTAAATAATATTATGAAATCAAATTATAAAACAAAATTGAATAAATTATTATAAATATTAAAAATTAAATTAAATATTTAATACTTTAATTATGACAGTTATAAAGGGTATTATAAATGTCATACTATATCATATTAAGTGGCGTTTATAACTGTCATAATTTATGCTAGAATTGGTTTACCCAGTTTTAAAATTACAACATTTATAATTGACGTAAATTACACACTTAAAACCATCACTTTATACAATACATTATATGACGTCTGCTCCAACGGTTCTCACTTGACTGCCACATTAAACTTTGTGGCAGCAAGAATTCTGGCGGTACGCGAGACCGTCACAGACGTATAATGTGACGGTTATAAACGCTAGGTTTTATGAAAATAACCTCCACAACATACACGTTTTTTTGTAGTGTCTCTAGAAAGAGGTTTTGTAAAATTATTAGCAAGTTGTTTTTTAGTTTCAATAAACTTAATTTCACAATTACCATTTAGAACATGATGTCGAATGAAATGAAACCTAATCTCAATGTGCTTTATTTTGGAATTTTGAATTTGATTCTTTGCGAGATTGATGGCATTAGTATTGTCACACAACAATGGCAATTTGCTTAGCTTTAAACCATAATCTTTAAGTTGTTGTTGGATCTAGAAGATTTATGCACGACAGCTTCCAACAACAACCACACAAACTTGTTTCTTGTTGTGCCAGGCGATAAGACTAGAACCAAGTACGTGATATGTACCACTTATGCTTTTCCTGTATAAATTACACCTTGTAAAATCTGAATCAAAATATCCAATAAGAGTTATAAGAGAGTTAGAAGGACACTATAGACTAACAATGTTTGTTCCTTTGATATATTTAAGGATTTTTTTAGCAGTAGTGATGTAAGATTCCTTAAGATTTGTTTGGAATCTTGCACACATTCATGCATCAAACATGATTTTTAGTTTGCTTGTAGTGCGGGAGAGAAGGAATCCAATCAACCCTATAAACTTGGTTTGATCTACATATTTTCCAACCAGATCAACATCCATGTAACAACTTGTTGACATAGGTGTTGTAGCTTTTTTTGCAGTTTTCCATTTCAAACATCTTCAAAATGTCCCTACATTATTTAGTTTGACTCAAAAAGATGCATTCTTCATTTGTTTGACCTGCAGTCCAAGGAAGTATGACAATTCTCCCATCATGGACATCTCAAACTCCCTCTACATAGCTGATTCAAATTCTTCACAAAGGTTATCGTTAGTGGCTCCAAAGATTATGCCATCAACATACACTTGAACTAGGATAATATCATATATACACTTTGTAGTGAAAAAAGTCTTTTCAATTTTTCCTCTCTCATATTCATGAGATAAGAGAAAATTGCTAACCCTCTCATACCACTGTCGAAGGTCTTGCTTCAGTCCATACAAAGCTTTTTTAAGTTTGAAGACATGATCAGGATGCTTATGATCTTCAAAGCCAGGAGGTTGAAAGGCAAAGACTTCTTCATTGATAAAACCATTCAAAAAAATGCTTTTTACGTCAAACTGAAAGAGTTTAAAGGCACCTCATACATGCAAAGGAAATCAACAATCTTACAACTTCTAATCTTGCTATAGGGGCAAGTGAGATGCAGTCCAATCTTGTGGTTGATGAATTGATTGGAGTGGCACCGGAATTGAATTGAAGCAAGTGCAACAAAATGGAGATGAGGTGCAAGGATTCATGAGATTGAAGGTGCAATGAAGGGGAAAGAGGTTTGGCCAACCTTCCCTAGGTTCACTAGGCCTAATAGACTCACTAACAAGAGTGGTTTGGGAGAGAATGAGTACTCAAGTTCTGAACTCTTCATTCAATATATGAAAATTTGAATACATGAGTGGAAATTAGGGAATTTATAGATGAATGTAGTTTGCTCCTTAAGCTACCATAACTCTAGTTAAGTAGACTTAACTAAGGTAAGTATGGTGGCTTAAGGAAGTCGTATATGGTCCTTTGAGATGCTCTAGGAGCTCTTACTTGTGTGATAAGTTAGGACTTCTAGAGTGTCTTTGTTTCATTTATAAAGTAAACGTGAAAAGAAACCAAAATACAATTCCTATACAGGTTTATTCTAGTATTTCTACAGACAGTTTATCTATCCTTTATTCTTGTGTATGGTGGCTTGAATGATCCTCCATCAAGCTCCCTCCCTTCAAAAGGATATATCCTCAGATCAGGTTTAAAGTCCCACCTTTATTAGTAATGAGTGAAGTCAAGATCCACCTGGTTCATGGATCCACCTGAAAACGATAACAAACATAAGTAGAATGCAAAAGATTAAAGGTTGATAGATATGTAAACCAAAAACAAAGTAATTTGTATGGTACCTTTCTTATGGTTCTTATTACCTAAAGAAGGTAAATGAAACACCACAAGAAATGGAGAAAACAATGTAGAATAAGAAGAAATAAAATAGGAAGAAGAATTACCTCGATTAGGTGATACAAATATACAAATTATATTTTGTGTCGGGGTAAAATAGTTATATGATTTATGTGGTGTTTTTAGTATTTGTACCTCATGAAGTTTTCGAAATTATTGATCTTTTTTTTTTGTATTACCAGAAAATCTTCAGAAGGGTGTGTTGAGGAATCTATGTTTTTGTCTGGTTCAGCTCCAAACAGAGATTTTTCAAAAGTCAATTGTGTTTGTAGTTGGTTTCCACTATGTGAAGGTATTGAAAAACTAACAACAAACTTATTTCCTCTATAAGTGAAAGGAATTTTATTAAAACAACCTTGGAAAACAAATGTACTGTAAAAATATTTAGATTATTCTAATAAAATTTCATGAGCTTCTTTAGGCACCATGGGACATAAAACTTTTTTTAATCATAATATCCCAAAGAAGGTTTGGCTTCCACTTGTATGAAAGGAAAACCATCATTTGAAAGGAAAAAAAAGGTTTATAAGATGGAAAGGGGTATTTATGTTGTATTTCAACATTTGAATAAACAAAGGTATAAATTGATAATTATCCATAAGAGAAAACCTTTGAAAAATTTGACAAGTATGATGAAAAATATTTTCTCTATGGATAGTATTAAGGTGATTAACATTTTTAAACAAAATATTTGAATCAAGGAAAGAGTCATTGGAAATTATATGAACAATGCTATTGCTAGACTCCTCTCCTTTCAGCTTAATATTAATCAACTCTTCAGAAGATAGCTCTATTGCTTGCTTTTGATTTCCTAGGTTTGGAGGAGGTTATATTATTGGTGTATTTATAATATGAGGTACTTACTTTTGATTTTCTATGGATACTACAAAAAATGTAATATATGGTGGCAGTTATTTTCGTATAAACTGACATTTATAAAAGCCAAAATATATGCGTGTGGCGGTTTCCCAAACCACCATAGAATTGGCCACCACAAAGTTTGATGTGGCGGTCTTACGCTACCTGCCGCAACACCCACCACTTTAACACTTTGTTTAAAGTGACAGTTTTTATATGAAAGTAGTGTTAGTCATACTTGTCACAATTTAATTCATTGAAAAAGATTCCAGCACCATTATATATAGGGTATAATTTGACGTTTTTAATTATCAATACTATAATAAAATTGTAAAAATAATATGTTGATTTCAACTAACGTAATTTTAATTCTAAATAAATGGAATTTATGCACCACTTTTTTATAATCTGGTTTGCACAATTAAACTAAACATAATATATTTCATAATAAAAAAATAAAATGCTAATAAAATGAAGGTTTAATTACCTTATTCGTCCCTACATTTCAGGTCAATATTCAATTTAGTACAGTGGTTTTTAAAAAAATCAATTTGGTTCCTATATTTTTTAAAATGTATCCAAATTGGTCATTTCCGTTAAATCACATTTCCGTTAATTCTTCTTCTTCTTCTTCTTCTTCATAAAAAACTTCGTACCCGATAATGCCAAGATCATCAAAGTCGAGTGCATGTTGGTTGATGTCGAGAACATATAGTTTGGTGCATCTAGGTTGATGCCAAGAAGATCTAGGTTGATGTTGAGGACATCTAGGTTGATGTTTTGTTTTGACATCGTGGTTGATATAAATTCGAGTGCATATTGGTTCATGGCGAGAATATCTAGGGCGATGCTGAGAACATCAAGGTTGATGTCGAGAACATCTAGGTTGATGTTTTGCTTTGACATCATGGTCGATGTATAGTCGAATGCATGTTCTTTCATGCCAAGAACATCCAGGCCGATACCAAGAACATATAGAGTGATGTCAAGAACATATAGGGTGATGTTAAGAATATCTAGGTTCATGTTTTGCTTTGACATCATGGTCGATGTAAAGTCGAGTGCATGCTATTTCATGCCACGAACATCCAAGTCGATCATAAGAATATCTAGGCTAATGCCAATAACATCTAAGTTGATGTTTTGCTTTGACATTTTGGTCGATGTAAAGCCAAATGCAAGATGTTTCATGCTGAGAACATCTTGGTTGATGCCGAGAGAATCTAGGTTGATGTTTTTCTTTGAAATTGGGATCGGTGTAAAGCCGAGTGCATGTTGGTTCATGCTAAGAAGATCCAGGCAGATGCCAGGAACATTTAGGTTAATGTTTCGCTTTGAAAATGTGGTCGATGTAAAGTCGACTGCATGTTGGTTCATTCAGAGAAGATCCAAGCCAATTGTGAGAACATCTAGGCTAATGTCGAGAATATCTAGGTTGATGTTTTGCTTTGACATTATGATCGATGTAAAGCGGAGTGCATACCTGTTCATGCCGAGAACATCTAGATTGATGTCGAGAACATCTAGGTTGATGTTTGGTCTTTGCATCTTGGTTGATGCAAGTATTCGAGCGTGTTGGTTCATGTTGGCCGAGAGCTTCTTGGTTAATGCTTGGCCCTTGCATCTTGGTTGATGCATGCCTTTGGGCGTGTTGGCTCACACTGCACTCTTGGTTGATGCTTTGCATCTTGGTTTATGCAAATCTTCAAGCATGTCGGTTCACACTGGCTGAGAGCATCTAAATTGATTTTTGACTTTTGCATCTTGGTTTATGCAAATCTTCAAGCGTGTCGGTTCATGTTGGTCAATAGCATGTCGTTTGACGTTTAGCCTTTGCATCTTGATTTAGCAAAATCTTCAAGCGTGTTGGTTCATGTTGGCCAAGAGCATCTCAGTTTATGCTTGATCTTTACATTTTGGTTTATGCAAGTCTCAAGCATGTCAATTTACGTTGGTAGAGGGAATCTTAGTTGAGGCTTGGCTCGAATATTGATATTTGGCTCTAAGATTCTTGGAAAAAAATTTCATTGGGTGCCTCATTAAAACCTTCTCGGCTAAAACCCCTTAAAAAAAAAGGCCGAGTGAGAAAATAGTACACTGTGGTGGTTACATTACAAGTGGAATAACTCAATGAAAATAAAATTTCAAGTGAGTAGCATTTCAGGTACTCGACATTGTCTTGCCGGATAAATGTTCTAGCATGTAAGCTTCATTCTTGGCTTCGTTACAGATCCAAAAAGGTCCCTCCCAGTTGGTCGAGGGTTTCCCATCAATTTTTTCCTTGCACCATTGTGCATCTGCTAGACGATATCACCTTGATTAAAGGCTGTTGACTTTACCTTTGAATTGTAACTTCTCAACATCCTCTTTTGTAGTTTGTCTCTTTTCATCCCCTAATTTTCTCTCTCAATATCACCTTGATGTCAGCCTACTTCTCAACCTTTTTCTTCTTCGGGACCATGTTGGCTCGAGAATTGTTTCCAAACTCACGCAAAACTTCCCACTGAGGTGGTGAGGTTGATTTATCGCGAATTACGTCCCTAACTTGGCCATCAACGTCTCAAAGTAGTCAATTGACAAAGAGGGGAGTTGGGTAAACAAATTGAGGGCTTCTCCATTCAGGTACATTAAGAGGACTCGACACATGACGATGTCGTCCATGGTGTATAGGCTCATCTGCGTCGTGTAACATCGATGTGCTCATCGAGATCAATTGTTTCATCATATTTGTTTGTGCTTAATCCTTTCTAGCTTGCGGGCAATTGGACTACCATTATCCCATCAATGAAGGGGTGTCGGCGAACTCCCCCAAGTGTTCCAGAAATATGGGTCGTAGTGTTTGGCCTGGATTCGCCTTCTGGCTACGAACGTTTAACGATCGAATTATGATGGATGGGAATGTCAATGGGTTAGCTTTGGAAGTATATCCTGATCAAATTCATTGTTGTGGGGGTGTAAGTGACCCCTCAACTAACTTCTTTCTCATCTCCCCATTCTCCTGCGAGAGAGCTCATATTTCTTCTATGTTTTTTCACTTCATTTTTGCAATCTTGCTCCGAAGGACCAAAAGTAGAGCTACACGATCATTCTCCATTGTCATTCTTTGTTCGTTAGTGTTATTTGTCGTAGTTACCATAAAGTCTTCTCAGTCCTCCTCGATCTCATGATAGACGTCAATTGTTCTTGTATGGATTAGAAAGATCTCGTCACTATAGTGTGAATATTTCCTTATGCATGTCTTCTATGTGAAAACATAACATTTCATGCGAATATTTCCTTATGCACATCTTCTATGTGAATACATAACATTTCAGATGTAACTATTATTTACTTTTAAATTTGTTAAACCTTCTTTTGAGCCATCAACACTACACTCTAATATCATATGTTAAAATAGTCTGATATCATATGTTAAATTTGATGTGATAATGTAAAAAATAATATTCAATGAAAAGTACTTTAAATATAAGTTAGTATTACAAATAATAATGTCATTTTAAAAGAATAGTCAAAGACAATTTATAGGTATATCCTCCTCTTTTAGGTTATCCTTGTAATCTCTTAACAATATTTTAATAATATTTTTCTTAATGTAGATAAAAATTATATATAAAATAGTTAGAAAGACTAAAATTCTTAATATCAATTAATACTTGAATTCTTTATTTAAGATAAAATAAAGGGATAATTATGAATAATTTTATATATTTATTATAAATTAAAAATAACATTACAAATATCTGTATAATCAATTGGATCATAAAGAGATCCTCTAAATTTTTTTAAAAAAATTAAACATAACTTAAATTGATTGAAGTTAAATAATATAAAAATAATAAGTATTTTTTTTTTCTTTAACAATCACTACAAGAAAAATTCAATTTATCTACAAAAGAGATTCAAAGCCAAGTCTCCCTTGAAGAAGCTTTAACCATTACACCAATCAAGTTTTATTGTCATGTTATGATTATTATTATACTTATGAGTATAATTATAAATATTAATATAACTAATAAAATAAAAATTAATAACATTCTTCATATATTTAATATCATTATTATTAATATTGTTAAATATTCTTAATATTATTACATATTCTTAATATTATTAAAATTCTTAGTATTATTAAATATTATTAATATTATAAAATATTAAATATTATTAATATTATAAAATATTATAAAATATTATTAATATTATTAAATACTATTAAATATTATTAATATTATAAAATATTATTAATATTATAAAATACTAGCGGGCACACAGGCACTTTCGCGCATGTGTATCCGCATTTTTTATTTTTATATAATTAAATATAAAATTTAATCAAATTAAATAATATATTATTATTTGTGTTAATTTTTTATTACTTATATTTATATTTATTTTTAATTAAATATGTTTAAAATAAGA
>Ga0123342_1007531_pt1 | contig 14305 bp, 5 predicted proteins | sample Turbeawhitnodule_FD_89960 | JGI IMG/M metagenome (GOLD analysis project Ga0123342, IMG submission 89960) | Root nodule microbial communities of legume samples collected from Mexico - Turtle bean Mexico white nodule | ecosystem: Host-associated > Plants > Roots > Nodule | place: Mexico: Nepantla...
ATATTTTTCGTGAAGGAAATGCGTGTGCTGATAAGTTGGCTAATTTAGGATTTTTTCATAGAGAGCCTTTTCTTTGGTATAATAGGCTTCCACCTTGTCTATTCTTAGAATTCTTTATGAATAAGTATAGTCTACCTATGTATCATTTTTGTTAACATATGGGTTTTGGTCTAGTTCCCCCGTATTTTTGTATTTTCTTTCTTTTTTTTTTCTTTTGTTCAATAATATTTTTTTCATGTGATGCTAAATGATTGTTGTAACTTGAGGTGTCAGCCTAGCTGAGATCTTAAGTTGCATAGTGATACCTAACATGGAAGCTTTTATTTAAAAAAAAAAAATTTATGTTCCACATCACTCATGCAAAAATTCACTGACATCTACACACATGCACTTACTCTACTTCTAGAAGACTCGTGCATTAATTCAAACTTAGAGATATGCATTTGTCATATTATCTTGCTATGAAATTCACACAGTTATGCATATAAGAATATCAGTATCAAATCACATCATATGACATGGTTAATTCACATGACATGTCAGACCAGATTATTTTTCAAACCATAGACAAAGTCATATGAACCTCCTTCGACTCTCATCACCTAAATATCTTTATCCATATGATTCTAATATATTAGTAGAGTCATGATTTCTTCTTCTAGACGAATATCTAACCAATGCACATTCTAACAAATCTCAACACAATATTTTCTTTCCTAAAAATATTATGTCTTGATCACATTCCACATGATTCATATTTCATTTAACTCATCCACATATGATTCAATCACACAAAAACCTATACTTTTAAAACTGATTTAAAATATAAACAATATTCACATAACATAAAAATTTCACAAATCAATTGAGTAAATTGTTTTAAACACTTATGTTATATAAATTTGATCAAGTATAGGCCTTAGAAATTTGTAATCACTTCCAATTTACAAAATGATAAAATTTTAAAAGATTTAATTCAATTTTGTGACCTATAGAAAAGAAAACAAAAGATATATAGGCAAAATAACAAATCTTGTTAAAATGGTTTTAGCCACTTAAGATTGACTTGAGCCCAGAAAAAATTGTATGAGCACATAAATTTGGCTGAGCGAATTTGAGACAATAAACACAAAAAAAAATTGCATCTCAAATCCGCTCAGCGCATGGAATTTGGCTAAGCGGGTTTCAAACCGAGAGCACCTCAAAACTGCAACTCAAATTCGTTCAGCGCAGAGAAATTTCGCTGAGCGAATTTGAGGCTCATATCTCCCCTGTCTCTGCATGTAAAATTCGCTTAAGTGCAGGGAAAAGTGCTTAGTGGATTTCGGGCTGAGAGTACCCCAAATCTACATGTCCAAATTCGCTTAGCACAGGGCAGTTTTAATGAGCGGATTTGAGACAGAGAGCAAATACACATCCTTTTAAAAACCCAATTTGTCAAGTAAAAATCAAGATTAAAATTCATAATTCGTACCATAATCAATTTAAATCATCAATAACTTGTTCAGTTGTTTAAAACTTTCAATCCTTTTCATAATTTAACATTTATTTCAATAAAAAATTCACACCTTGCAATAGAATTTTAGAACTTGTGACCACGTCACCTTCACATTGAAATCTTCTAACCTAAATTTCTATTGAAAGAGAATATTAGTTTCCCTTACCTAAAATTCCTTATCTCCAAAGCAACCTTCCAAAATCTAAGTAAAAAAGGTTATACAAAAACCTGAGGATCTGAAGCAATTCATCCAAACATCACCAAATTTCAGTGTAAGGTTAATCAGGTTGAAAGGAATATTTTTCTCAACTGACCACACCCATATTGATGACAAAATCATGGAGAAAAGCATATAACAATAAATCTATATAGTAAAAACGAACTTACTCCATTTGAAATTTTGATCGGATACGATTGATCCCTAGTTTCACACCTATTACGAGGTATGATCAGATTCTGAAATAGATAAAGTTTGGAAGAAAAAATGTTAAAGAAAAAGAAGAAAAAATAAGAAAGAGATGAAGGTTGTGGTGGGAAAGGAGGACTTGTGCTTTGTTTTATGGGATTACATAACTTTGTTTTCAGGGGATTACAACTATAAGTTATTTATCATACATGTTTCTCTTGATAATTACGTTTCATAATATTTTAATTATTGATAAGTTCAAAAAAAGTTTAAAAAAAAGAATTATCTTTTAAATATGTGTATTTTTTTATAATTATAATTATATTAAAATATTTTTTATTATATCAATAACAATAATAATATATATAAATTTTGATATTATTTAACTTTCAAAATTATAGATCCACAAATGTTAGTGTAGATGGTAATCAAAACAAAAGTAATGTCAACGATACAATCTAGCAAGAGAAACAATTCTTTACACCTTTTTCATAGACAAATGTTTATTTCCTAAAGAATACCTTTAGAAAAAAATGCCTTTCATTAAGTTAAAAGAACATGTAATGAGTTAACATTCAAACTATTTGAGAGATTAAATAAGATTAAGAACTGAAAATAATCAAAGTCACCAGACAAATTCAAATATTATGAATGAAAAACATAAGCACCTCTTAACCTAAAAAAAAATATGAGTGCCATTTTTTATTATTCATAATATTTTTTGAATTATTTGAAGAAAAATGAGATAACACTAAAAAAAAATACAATTACCAATAAATAACAATAAAAAAAATCATAAGTAAAACAGTATATTACCTACATATTACTTACAAATAAAAATCCATAAAGAAATTGGGTGTAAATAAAATCTCATACACATTTTTAAACATTATTTATAAATAAGTTACAAAAAAAGTTGGTTAAGGTAGAAAAAAATTGGCAGTGAAGTGGGTGAAGGGATCCACATGGAAGTAATTAATAGCAGTGGCATTGCAGTGAATGAAAGGAAAGGTTTTATCTTTATTGGGTAGTTGATGTGATTGAATGAACAATAATTTATGAAGGTGATATTTGGGAGAGGTGTGCTTCTTTTCTTTCTTCATTTCTTTCTTCTTTTCTTCCTTCTTTTCTAAATTCTCTCTCATTCTGTGTCTATGCACATTTCAGACTGTAATCTTCTTCTTCTTCTTCTTCACTCACTCACGTGGTCCCTTTTCACCTAACGCACCCATCCCATGCCACCTATGTATAATCAAAACTTTCATTCATCAAAACAAATAATACCACTCCTACTTATTTTTACTGTATCACAAATATTGGTATGTTGGTAATTCATTTTTACTTCAAAAACATAATTAATCTGTTCTAATGGAGTCTGAATTTTCGTTAAGTTTGATTCATCCACTAGAAATAAATATTTTATAATATATAAATAGATAAATATTTTATAGTATATAATTATATATAAATTTTATTTTATAAGTTGTTTTTATAAAATTGAATTAGATTTAAATTTAATTTTTAATATGGTATCAAAGTTATTTAGAGTTTATAGGTTTGATTAAGTTTAAAGTCTACTTTCTAATAATAATAAATCTTAAATTAATAGAGATGAAACTTTATAAATAGAAATTTCAAGTTTATTTTTTATTTTCTTCTTAAATTTTTAGTTTCTTTATAATTTTTCAGTACATTCTTTTCACAACAAGTGAAGTTATGATTGTGAAAATTTTACCAAATTAAGATTATGAATAGCTGGAAAAATATAATTTCATTTTTTAAGTTTGGATTTGGTAAGTATAAGCAATACTTTTTGAGTTTTATTTCTCTTTTTTTTCTTCTTCTTTTAAGTGAATGATTAGGGAAAAATATTGTCTTTGGTTGATTTTTTAGGGTTTATCTCACTATAAGAAAATCATGAAATAGAAACCAATATTTAGAAACCAAAATAATTAGTTGCAATAGTAACTAAATTAGATACCATTTTAGAAACTAAACAAAAAATTGGTTTCTAAATTAGTTTATATTATTTTCTATTATTGTTAAATAGTTTCTAAATTGGTATCTAATTAGCAACCAAAGTTTTAACTACCAAATATTTAGTTTCTAAATTTGGTCTCTAAAACCTTGGTTGCTAATTAGATACCAATTTATAAACTATTTAACAATAATAGAAAATAATAGAAACTAATTTAGAAACCAATTTTTTGTTTAGTTTCTAAAATGGTCTCTAATTTAGTTACTATTGCAACTAATTATTTTGGTCTCCAAAAATTGGTTTCTATTTCATGATTTTCTTGTAGTGTCTAGATTGTTTGAATGGTTGAAATGATCTAAAAGAGATTATTGGATAAAGTATGTTTGAATGGTTGAAATCATCTAAAAGAGATTATTGGATAAAGTATGTTTGAATGCATATAAGGGAAGTTAATATTAAACCTTTACAATGTGATGATTAATTTGATGAATGTAATATATGGAATTTGAAGATATATGAATTCATGAATAGGATTGTTGGTCTATGTTGATGTTGTTATTATTATATGTATAAGAACATCACGAATGATGAGCCTAAGAGTTATAGAATTCTTGTAGATGTTGAAAACTTTTGATGCATAATGTGTTATGATTGTTTGGTACAACTCTTGGATCAAATATCGTTTAAGTAACAAGTTGTTGCTTAGGAGAGATTCAAGTGGTGTGCAATAATTGTACTTACCGCGTTGTTTAAGCGATGCGAAGTCGTTCAAGAGAAGATGTGTACAATTCCAGTGATGACTTATAGCTTGAATAAGAGAGAACAAGGTGATTCTCTCTCCTTTGAAAGCATATCGGTAAAAAATCATACAAGACGCTCAAGTGATATGACTTAAAGACTCAAGTGTTGTTTTAAATGTTTAAGTGTGGTAGAACAATTTACATACTTCTTGAACACTCGAACTCTGGTTGGATCTTGAAGCGTCCAATGGCGATGAAGGTAACTAAAGAACTTATTGGAATATTTTTCACAAATAGTTGACACTCAAGCATTGACGAGAATGCTCATTTAAATGAGGAGAACTCGGAGGATATGTTGCTATCAAGTTGCGTTTCGCTCAAATAACAAGAGTATTGCTCAATCAAAACGGTTGATGCTTGCTTATGACAAAGTAGAGAGGTTGCTCAAGTAAGAGAAACTCACTCAAGCGATGATGTGTTGAAAAGTGATGATTTTATTTGGTGTTGTATGCTTTTATACTTGTGCTCATATATTCATGGTATGATGTATAAAATGTATGACTCTTTGTATATGATATGAAAGTATTTAATTAATTATGAGATGTATCACATGACGTATGCATGATATATATGTTTATCTTTGGTGATAGTAATAAATATGACACTTATGTTTATATAGGTATCTTGGTTTCGTCGATGATCTAGTCATGTAAATTGGATTTCAAAAGTTGAAAAACTAAAATATACATTTGATTTAATTATATGATTGTATCACCCTAACATTAGGAGCATAGATCGACTAAAGGTGAATTCAAAACATATCAAGTGTTAATCTTTAATGAAACTTGTTTATTATGGTTAGAATATTCTGAAAAACATCTTGCATTAACGGCTAAATATACATTTATTAATATTCATAGGCATGATAATGATATATGAGCATGATAATAATGTTTATATTATGTTATATTTTGTTTATATTAGTTCAACTTTTCACTAATAAAAGATTTATATTAACATATGTAATATGTAATCTAAATTTTCATTTAAGACTTTTTAAGTCATATATATATATATATATATATATATATATATATATATATTAATTAGTAAAGTTTTGTGGGATGTCACATTTTGCGTCATTTAAAAATTGAAACTATGGACAACTTATTAATCTTTTTCTCCTTTAATTCATTTGAAACATTTCTTGTAACAAAATTACTAAACATTAAAGTGTACAATATTTAATGTAATAATCTTAATAAGGTTAACAGAATTAAGATTGGAATAAATATATATTTCAGCAAAAATAATTTCAAAATATTCGACCTCAAAGAAATATATTTAAAATAATCCATTTATACATGTAAATATTAGTGTTACTTTAAAGGTGAAAAATGTTTTTATTTGAATAAATTATAGTTTATTCTAACAAGTTTACACTTTTAAATGTGCAAGAATAAAATCAGAATTCCCAGTTTTTTCCTACAAACATACATGAAAAATAGATGATGAAGCTAAAGAAAGGAAACTCATTATATTCTGGGGAAATTTCCATCATAATACCAAAATAGTCTTTTGCCTTTCCATTTAAGATCAAACTTTACTTCAGAAACAATTTTCTCTGCCTTTTCCACTTATAGTACGACTTTCTAGCATGCACAGGCTGGGGCCAGACAGAAAAAAATTTGATTGATTACATAAAATAAAATTGATGCTAGTCATTGTATGAAATTGGTTGAGTGCGTCCTAGATGTATGAGATATCTCCAATAAGAAAGCCTGAAGCAAAATACAAGTATAAAAAAACAATTATCCAGCAAACTGATTATGATATAAAACCAAATTGTATCCCTCATTTGTCTGTTTCTGTGGTATAAAAATGAGGCACATGCAGAGGAAGGAAAAGTCTAGATAATAATAACAACGATGGCAACAAATGCTTCTTTGGGTTGGTGCTTTTCACCCTTTATCATTAAAAGCACATAGAATAAGAACATGATAGCTGCTTTATTCCACGTGACATTAGAATCAGAATTTATAAAGTTGCTCCAGCTCATTACGATGATTGATAGTATGTTGTCAGAACAAGTATTTTACATGCATCTTTGAAGCACAAAATTACTTGGACTTTAGAAACCGTGGAAATTATTTGGGTGGCACTTTCCTTAATTGGTAGCCATTATGCAAAAATGGACCTAAAAAGCCATATGCTTGTTGATGATCAATGTATACAAAGATAAACATAAGTAAGTTTCTACTTCTGGACATCAAATTCTTTCACCAAAAAATAAATAAACATTTTTTATCCTCTGCTACTTATCATGCCTAGATAAGCCACATATTCTTAAAAGTTTGAGATTCCTTCAAGACTGCTTCTATATAATCATAAAATACCAAGAGTCTAAGGGGAAAAAATCAGGGCTTTTCAATTTCAACTGTACATAAATGCAAGCTAAAAATAATTTTAGTTGGTTTTGCTCTCATCATGGTCTTCAATACCCAAGCTCTTCCTTTTGCACCAACAAAGGTACTCGGGAATTGGTCCATCATCTCCAATAATCCAACTATCTTCCGCAACATCACCCAAAGTCATCCTTAGTCTTGGGTCTGCAGATTTCAAATGTACTCGATCATTAACAAGGAAAATATAGTCACGTGACATGACAAAAATACAGAACGTTATGCGTACCTTTGGAAAGTAAGCCTTCTATCAAGTTCTTCAATGGCGGATTCAAATCATTGGGGAGTACCAAAGGATTATTGACTATCTGGATTAAAAAGAACAGCCAGTTAAGATCGTGATATTGGCACCAGTAAACATGAACGTCATATGCAATATCAGGTGTAAAAGTTATGTAGTTTTGTAAAGGAAAGGTGAGAAGTTGAATAAAGTGTCATTTTTGTTGTGATTATAATAAAAACTTGTGTCTTTCTTGCTTTGTCATATATGTCTGTGTGTAATTCTTACTTTGTCGTATGTATCTTGAAGTGTGTCTCCAAGAAAAGGGTATTCACCCAATATCATACAGTATAAAGTAACTCCTACTGCCCACGTGTCTGCAGCTTTACCACCATAGGTCAGACCTATAAACATAACCAGACATAACAGCAGTGAGAACCTGTACTTCAACTACTACATATCAACAGAATCTTGCAGGCTTGAAAAGTAAAAGCAACCTAAAATACACTCTGGTGCAGTGAAAACAGGAGTGCCAGGTGATCGACGAAGCTCATCCTTATTATCCTGCAAAATGAAACTCAGTTTGTTGTAAAAAAAGTTAGGAAGAATAGAATGAACTAGGACGAGATGTGAATGATCCAATTGAGAACAGATTTATAGTTTTAGTCCTCTATACTACTTTTTTTTCTCCTTTGTATTTTCCTTAGTTATAGCAGTTCGCTGGTTTTTGCCTAACCAACTCTGCCTCTGTAGGGTAGCATTACTATTTGAGTTAGGGGAAAAGGCATTATTTTTTCTCTACATATGCTAATCATTAGTGGGATATGGCAACAGACTAGGGGATGCAGCCTCCAACCAAAACGATGTTTGCTTCACTTTTCAATGTGATGGGAAGTTAGAAAAGCATGGCCGCCAAAATCATTTTTGTTATTCTACACCGCAAAATTTCAGAGACAATGTCACTTAATGGGATAAGACATTGTATTTCTACACTGGAAAATACCCTTTTTTACCCTGTGCTTTATTTAATTTGTTATATGCATATGGATATTTTTGTGATTCCCTCCTTTAACACACAAAAGAGCACATAGGTATTTGCTTCACGTCATTTCTTTAACTTCTGCGAATGTGAAGATTAGAATAAACATTCTCATGTTTGTTAGGAGGTTATGAAAATATATCCCCAGATATCTTTATTCCCGGGAAAATTGCACTCTTGCGTTTTAAATTGTTTCCTTCCTCTAATTATCCAAGCCCCAACTAACTAATGTGACAGATTGACAACAAACAGCTATCTTAACACTCCTGCTCCCCTAAAGGTTTACCTTGTCCTCAAGAATGGCTTGTGCCAGCTAAAATGAAGTTTTGTACTTACTCTGGAAGATCCCGTAGCTCTATAGCAAAATGAACTACTGCACATGGCTGTATCAAGACCCCCCACCTTATTGTGTTTGTGTGGTGGGTTCATGGCACTGCAAAACTCAATCTCCATTGTTGTCATCAGTTAAAATCTTAGGGATAGTGGTTATCCCCACTATAGGGTTTATGTGATCAGCCCCTTTGCCTTGGATTCGAAGATTGATAACTATGTCCCAAGATTACAGAAACCATTACAAGTTCCATATAAGCTTCTAGGACTTCCCAAATCCTAACCTGTTCAATGTTACCAACATCTCTAACAAGGTGTGTGCCTGACATGTGATGTGTAAAAAGAATGAGAAAAAAAGCCAGTTGGTTAATTAGGGAGCTATTGTTGGTTTGGATTTTATTACTATAAAATGTTGGGTTCGGTTCTGTCTTACAAAAAAAGCATGGCTGTTGCACATTTTAGACAAACTGAAACAATAACAAGGGCAGTGTGGTGCACAACTCTTTGATCTCTCTCTTTCTGTCTCTCCCGCCTAGTTCTATATCATCTCAACTCAGTAGGCCAGAATCAACTGTATGATTGATGATCGACTAATCACCTATAGGGGAAATCACGAGTTCATATGCCTTGACACTAACAAACTTCTTTGTTACAATTTGTGATAAAGTTGTTTGATGAAGTCATTACTTTAATCACAACTATTGATAAGTACATTAATCAAATTTCATACTTTCCTGTATTCACATTTAAAACTCCACACATGTGCAATCATATTTCAGTTTCACCTAAAAGAAAAGTTTCCCATGTTGCATTTGAAGAAACATTAATGCCCTGTAAACTCTACAGCTTTGGTATTATTTTAAGTAATCAAATTTACATTTGGGCTCAGGAATAACATTACCTCAACAGCCTGGCTGACACTGAAATCCCCTATCTTCACAGTACCATGATGAGTGATCAACAGATTATCCGGTTTAATATCCCCGTGTACTATGTTCTGCTTTTCCAGAAAAAAAAACACTAAATTGATCAAACTATTTAAACATATTTGTAAATAAAAGTATGAACATCTAACATAAATGATGTCATGTTATAATTTCTTTTCTTTGTTTAACATGAAGATCATCAGATATTGAAATTCATATGCAAAAACTGTGAGAAAGAGAGACTTAATCAGTATGACCACAAAATGATAGATAGAGAGAAATAATATTACATGAGCATGAAGATATGTTAATCCAGAAACAATATCACGCAAGTATCTCCTAGCAGTCTCTTCACCTAAGCCACATGCGGGACCTGAACCCTCACAAACCCATTTGCCTTCTACGTATTCAAGTACTGTATAAGAAAAATCAGCAGTCAGGCATAGGACTTTAAAAGTATTATTATTCTTCACTTCAACTCAAATACACATAAATTTTAGTAAATCATTAAATAAGAAAACCAAGAAGAAACTAGTCATCAGTACCCATGTAGAAGTTATCCGATTCTGGGTCATCAATCACCTCAATGAGATTGACTATATTAGGATGTTCCACCATTTTCATAATGAAAACCTGGAAAAAGCAAAATGACATTGGTCTTTTAACATACTATAGGGACATCAACAGCTAAAGCAGATAAATTTAGAAAACATAGTCTATCGTAAATACCAAACCAGGAAGCATAATAAGCTGAAAAACATGCAACATAATTTTTCAGAAAATGGGAGGTACAAATTTTGTCAAAGAAAGAATGTGGGTACTTTCTATAAGTAAATAAATGGACACCACAGTATAAACAGAATCACAAATAAAAACAGATGGCACATAAGGTGTAACCATTTAGAGGCAGATATGAGGGAATTATATAATGTATTTACCAAAATTTAACATATTCATGTTTTAAACATATTTCCACTTCAGATTTCAGACTGAAAACCAAAAGATATGAAGAAATATACCTCTCGTAGTACATCAGTCATGGCAGTTTCTGAGGGTGCAACTCGAAGCTTCAGTAAATGAGATTTATGAAAGGCCTTCAATTGAAAAGATTTAGGCTCAACAAACGACATAAAACACCATTATCTTGATAATTATTGGAAAAATTAATCCTTGTTAAAGCCCAGTATTAAAAAACTATGTCCATATGGTCATTTTTCCTTACCTTGATTGCATAATGCTTTCCATCGACAGAGCTTCGATAAAGAGCCTGTAATGTATGTAAGAAAGTGGTTCAGGAAAATTGTCATCATTGGGACTGGACAGGTAATTAGGTACCATGAATACTACACTCACCACTTTTCCATAGCTACCAGAACCAATCTTATACTCACGAATATACTCATTTATCATCTTGTTCCCATTTTCATCCTGAAAGGGAAATAAAAGTTCAATATGACTTCCAAGTTCTGAGAGAAAAGATATTCACAACAACAGAGAAGTGTTTTGTCAATAATAATAAATCTTCAAATAGCATTATAGCAATAGGCATCTAACTGGATTGTGAGTGAAAGATACAAAGATCATTGCAAGATTAATATGAACCAGGAACTTATGGGTACAAGTGAAGAAGCAGATAACACAATAACTGAGAAGACAAAACAATGACCCAAGACATTTAAATATTAGCCACAACTTCATGTCTAACACTGAAAATGGTGGTGTGTGTGTAATATAAAAATTAAACTCAAACTTCCTTTGACATGTAGCATTTCATTAAAAATCTATAATAGTTCATTTTCTAGTTAAATTAAGTAAATATAATAATAAATTTATATTGCAGCTCATAATAAACACACCACATTATAAAAGAGATGAAGTAACTGAAAACCATAAACCACTTAATACAGTGAGTTCAATTTTCACCCAAATATAATCAAGATCAACCAACATATCAAATACTACTAGCTCACCTAGTCTTGGTATCTGACTATACAAAAAAAAATCACCATTGGTGCAAAAACCATAATAATGCTACTCCCACACAACAATTACCTCCATGCGAACAACTTTGTGAGTATCTTTAACAGGAAACTGCCTACAAACCATGCCATTCTCTACCCTGAAGTTCAAAATATCTTCTGATCGCTTGGGACGAGTTTCTTCGTCGGCATCATCTCCACTAGAGTTACTAACCTCATCGTTATACAAATCCTCGCCCTCTTCATCTTCAATGTCGTCATCAACATCCAACAGAGGCTCCTGGGAGAGATTATTGTTAATGGCAGGCTTAGACCTTTGTCTTTGACGGTTAGGTGTCCTGATGAACCCAAAACAACTACAGCACCCCATCACACAGGCAAAAGAAAGAATCTTTTCGAACATGTGGAGCTTGGACCCAAAAGATGATTATCAGCCTAAAAAATTAAATATCTACAACAACAACAACAACAAAACAGTTAAGTTCACTATGCCAACAACAATAAAGTATGACATCTTCAAATCAATCTTTTTACCAAAGAAACACTTGAAGTTCTTACTTATTTAAGAAGGAAGAAAAGAGGGCTTCAAGGCTCACGCCCTACTCAACGTTGCGGTTCCAATGGGTGCCATTCAGCTAGGTGGAGAATACGAGTTGCGATATAAAACTCACTACTACGATTCACATCCAACATTATGTTGATAACTCCAGTTTATAACAATCGTGGGAGATTTCGTTGACCTTTGGCATGAAAAACAAACGGGTAAAATTTTAACAGAAAAAACATAAATAAAATTCAACAATCAATAAAAAAAAAGACAAATGAGTAACGATTGGAGAAAACAAAAATTGATAAACTTACTTAGAACCTTGGGTAATGACGAAAACGACATATGCATTCCAATGTTCATAAAGTTACCTCCTTTCGATGCGCGAGAATAACAAAGTGCAATAGCCCTGAACGTCACCCCGGCTACAAAGCAGACCTAGATTTGTAGCGCGAATCGGGGGACTCAGAGACCCTTAAACCCTAATTCGTAAATTCAATAGGAAAAAAGAAGAGAAGCGAATCGTAATTCAAAATAGTAATCGGAAAACCCAAATGGAAGAAACTAATTGAATTAAAAAGGGGAAAAATTAAGATAAGTGATGAAGAGGGAGAGTGAAGTGGAAGTGAAGGAGGGAGAGAAGTGAAGAAAAACAGAAAGAAACAAAAAAGGAATATTTTGGAACCGCCTCAGAGGAAGAAATTGCGTATATTGTCTTTATCATTTTAAATTCAATAATATAGTAATACTCGATTTAAGCCTTTCATCGTACTTTGAAGTACTTATTCTAAAACTAAAATTTCTTTTTTTTTCCTAAATTGACTAATTATTGGTTGAATTTATTTATTTGACTAGATTTTGGCTTTATCATCTTTTATCGTTTAAAGGGATAATATTTCTTCTATATTTTAAAAAAAGGAGTGGTGATGTTTACAATTTAGAATTGAAATTATTGATAGATCAAATATATTAACGAATTTAACATATTAAATATAATGTATAATCACATGAAAAATAATATAAAATAAAATAAAAATGAAAAAATTATATTAAATTTATGGAAAAAATTTAAAAAAATTAAAAAGACATGTTATAACAATCATTAACATAAAAAAATATTATTAAAATTTATATTGAAATTATAAAAAATATTATAAAACTAAATATTTTTTTATTTTTTATGATATTAATTATTATTTTTCATATATAGTTATTTTAAAAATAATAAAATGTCATAGATAAAATTTATAAATAATAAAATTAATAAAATGAGTTGTGCTAATAAAAATAAAATCATTCATAAAATGTAAAAAAACTGATATAAAAAAAATCTTTTATATATAATTATAAGCAGTTTTCTTTATAAATAATAAATTCAATAATATGGTACTCGAGATCTCAATTCAGGTAGATCCAGGTAGGGGTTAAGGAAAAAAGTAATTATTAAGATAAAAGATAAAGAGTTTATCTGTTGTGTTATTATTCAGAAGATGAAAGATATAATTGTTATTGTTTAAATCTATTATCATATTATTCTGAAGATAAAGAGATATTTTATCTCTTGTGATAATATGCAAATTAGTTATATATATTTTATCTATTGTGATATTATTCTGAAGATGAAAGATATAATTGTTATTGTTTAAATCTGTTATCATATTATTCTGAAGATAAAAATATATTTTGTCTCTTGAGATAATATACAAGTTAGTTATATATATTTTATATGTTGTGATATTATTATGAAGATGAAATATATAATTGTTATTGTTTAAATCTTGTATCATATTATTACGAAGATAAAAATATATTTTAATTTAATACATGTTAGTTACATGTTAATTTAATAGTTATTAAAAATGAAAAAATAATAATGCACATGTTAAATATAATGTTTTTCTATTGTTAACACGTGCCAGAGAAGTCTACATAAAAAGCTATTACATCAATAGATACACTACAAGAAAATCATGAAATAGAAACCAATTTTTACATACCAAAATAATTAGTTACAATAGAAACTAAAATAGAGACCATTTTAGAAACTAAAAAAAAAAATATTATTTTCTATTATTGTTAAATAGTTTCTAAATTGGTATCTAATTAGCAACTAAGGTTTTAACTACCAATTATTTAGTTTCTAAATTTGGTAGCAAAAACATTGGTTGCTAATTAGATAC
>Ga0123342_1007532_pt1 | contig 14303 bp, 14 predicted proteins | sample Turbeawhitnodule_FD_89960 | JGI IMG/M metagenome (GOLD analysis project Ga0123342, IMG submission 89960) | Root nodule microbial communities of legume samples collected from Mexico - Turtle bean Mexico white nodule | ecosystem: Host-associated > Plants > Roots > Nodule | place: Mexico: Nepantla...
AAGAAAGCAGATAAGTCATACACTAAGTAAGAACAAGAAAGTGCAGTGAAGGAAGAGTTATAGGGGTGGCTCTCATACTTATGTATTTCGCTAGAGCCTCAGCGTTGTACTCTAGGCTTATCAAGGTGGCAGTGTCGAAGCCCCCCGCGCTGGTCAGAATTTGACAAGCCTCTCGATCGTTCGAGGGCAACTCGTCAAGAGATTTGGGCCTCGTGGGCTTCACCTCCTTCACCTAGTACAAGGGGAAGCCGTCAAGGGCTGAGGGGTCAAAGTTGGAACAACAAACTTTGAAGAATTTTCCCTTCCACCCCTTGAAGGATTGTTGGAATAAGGTCAGGAGGACCCTTCCAGGTATGTTGCTGAGGCTCACCCAAAGGCTCTTCCCCTGCTTCTTCACTTCGAAAAAAAGGAAGGAAGATGTCGACGGAGGGAGCGCGCCCGAAGAACCCGCACAAGATGTCAAAGGCTTTGACAAAGGCCCAACCGTTGGGGTGTAGCTGGGCTGGGGCAACGTTGATTTCAGTTAATAGTTCGCTTTCGAACCTAGAGAAGGGCAGGCGCATCCCTATGCGCTTGAAAACCACTTGGTAAAAGTAGAAGAAGGGGACCCCGTTATTGGCCCGCTCGTCCCCACATACAGGCTACCCTAAGGTACAAGGAAGCACTGTTATGTCGTCATCGTGCCTTTTCGCGAAGGCACGATGGTCGTAGGCGCTCGACTCTCCTACATGATCCCTCCAAGCCTTTGTAGAGACCAAGCTCGAGTACTCGTCGAGCAGTTCGTCTGGAGCCCATGGGTAAAGGGCCCTATAGTTGACTTTGGGGGGTGGAGGGTTGGCCGTTGTTTTAGTACATGCCATTGATGAAGAAACTGGAGAATGAAGAAGAGAAAAGGTTTAGCAAATGGGGTCAGGAAGAAAAGGGGGAAGAAACCCTAAGAAAACCCCTACCCACGCGAGAAGATCAGAAAGGGAGAAACAGAGAAATGAGGAAGAAAAACACAAGAAATGCAGAAATATAAACAGTCCCAGGCAGTTATAAGTGCAAAACAGTAGAGAGGATGAGTCGTCGAAAAAGAAAAATCGTACCTTTAGGTGATTAGGTGGATGAAGGTTGGGAGTGCGAAGAGAGAATGCAGAGAGAGCTTTTGGAGAAGAAGGTGAACAGTGAGTAGAATGTGAAGAGAACAGATGAAATAGTGCCTGAGCGCGCGATTTCGAAAGGTTATAACGTTAACTTGGAAGCGCCAATGACGCTTGTTCCCAGCCGTAGGATCGTGCCACGTGTCGAGAGATTAACGTACGACTTATAGTGTCGCATCTTCAGCGCAGTAAACGTCGCGTCAGACACTCAGAGGAGTGTCACGTCAACTGCTCAAGAGAATGTCACGTCAGCGAGAAAGCCACGTGGACGATAGGGCGAGGCCTTAGTCTTTTTGCTGAAACAAGTGTCAGCTCAAGACTGAGGGGCTTGTGTACCGTCCCAGGGCGTTGACCAAAGTCAAAGTCAAAGTCAACGTATGGTGGGGCCCCTTAAGGGACCTAAGGAAGAAAGTCAACAAATTGACCGCTTGAGGCGTCGCCAAGGTGGGGCGTCGCCAAGGTAAGGCGTCACCAAGATGAGGCGTCGCCTGAGGTAGGCGTCGCCTAGGTTAAGGCATCGATGGTGCCGCCCCCCGATACCCATGGGTAGGAAAAGACCGTGGAAGGGGCGACACCGCGAAAGGCCTTAGCACCTCAGAGCAGTAACAAAGAGAAGAGGAAGGTGGTTTCAAAGCCATAATTCTAATACCAGTAGGAGGTAACCTGACTCGTGAAGTACCCATGCCACCGCTGGGAGACCCTGGGGTCGATGCGACCCATGAGAGGGCCACGCCCAGGGGAGAAAGGTAGATACACTCCCAGGGCGAATGACTAGAGGCTGGGGTGCATGAGTTGGCACCCAGAAAGTCACCCCCTACGCCAGATGCACTTTGAGGAAAGAGGACTCACACAATGGAATAACCTTAAGTTGGGTTACGGCGCTGTGAGGCTCTCTGCGTAGAGCAGCGATCAAGTCAGAAGAACACGTGGCAATAAGCACTGAAAACATCAAGGATTTACTGAAAGTTTGCTAAGGTACGCGTTAATTCAGTTAAGTTTCGAACGTTTCAAGACATGTTTTTATACGCTTTCAATGCGCTTTAACGCGCTTTAAATGCGGGAGGTGTTTAAAAAGGGCCTTGGGACATTTGAAATGGGAGGCCGAGTTTTGACCTAATTCTCACAGTTTACACAGAGCCAAAAACCCTAGTTGTTTCATGGCGCACGCACTGTGCGCACGGGCAATTAGGGCACACAGCATTAGCCACTCAGTATTATTCGACCACCTTCAGAGCATCCCTTCACAGTGTTCTGATACGGAGGTGTGTCACCCTTTGATGTTTCTCGCTAGCTGACTTGATCGTCGGAGTGCAAACGGCCGCGAGGGCGCCCCTTTGTTCACTTCTTTTCAGGTACTCACAGACGGAGCAGAACGAAGGTGCCCTAGCTCGCAGGGATAAACCACGCATAAAGACAACCCTGGTCAACTGGCGGAACATAAAGAAAATATTTTTTTGATTATTTAACAAAATAAATAATTAAATATTTTTTATTTCAAAATAATGAATAATTTTTATTTCATAAATATCATTTTATTATAATATTATCCAAAAACCTAATTTAACTCCTTAATGACTTCACTTTCTCTATTTTTTATCAATAATTGATAAGATAGATTTTACTAAACCATAACAAATAGTATGATATTTATTATATGTATATACACATAAAAAATGAGTTTAAATTCTTTTGGTATCTTTGTTTCTTTATATAATTTCTTAACTGAAAAAAAAATATTCTTTAATAAATAAATAAATAAAATGTTTACTTATTTAATAAAATAAATAATTAAATAATTTTTTTATTTTATTTTCAAAGACGAAAGTAGGACGAAGAACAAGATGGAGTCGTATTTATTTTTCTTTTGGTACTTCGTAATTTTGTACGCTTAGTTTATTATTTTATATGAAATCCTTCAACTATACCACGATTTAGTAGCGTATTTGATTCTTTAAAAAAAATTAGTCTTTAATAAATAAACACTTTTTTAATTATTTAATAAAATACATAATTAATTTTTTTTATCTAAACAATAATTGGATAATTTTCATTTTAAAAATAATAAAAATATCATTTAATTAATACTATCCAGAAACCTATATTTAAAATTTGAATTAATTTTTTTTAAATTGAATTCGGTACTTTTTTTTATATCATTCTTTGGTTCTTTATTTATATATAATTTTTTATATCCTTCTTTAACTGAATTTTTTTATTCTTTAATAAATAAAATTTATTTAATAAATTAGTTAATTGATTAATTACTTTTTCATTTAAAAATAATAATTTTATTTTGATTTTCAAAAGAAACTATCAAGAACAATAAGGTGGAGTTGCAATATTTTGTTTATTGTACTTCTTAATTTTGTACACTTAGCCTATCCTTATTTTTTCATCTATATCAGACTATTTGGTACAGATTCTTTATATCATTCTTTAATTGAATTTTTTAATATTTAATAATACAAAATATCTTTAATTATTTAATAAAATAATTGAATAATTTTTCTTTCAAAATCGTAATGGAAATTTGAACTTTAAATCGAAAAATATCTCAAATATTATAATTAATTATAACGAATTGTTTGCAAGAATCGAAAAAGGTTTCAAAGACAAATATTTTCTTTAACTTTCAATTAGAAAAGATCTGTTTTCTTAAACCTCGATTAAAACTCTTGTTTTAAGTTTTAATATGTCTATCACTTAAAAAAAAATTAAATATATTTTCTCCCTTAATTTATTTCTACATCTAAACTCCAAACAAACAATATATTATATATTATTATTGCCCTAACGTTAATGTCTCAACCAACTTAGAACATTTAATCTTGCAAGAGAATAAATTAAAATATATAATATATACCTTTATAAAGGATTTAACTCCATGTTATATGATTTTTTAATGCGATTATTTTAACTTGTAGTTTAAGTATAGTAGATATAAATTTTTGTAATTGGTTTGGTTTCATTTTTAAGTAAAATTATTTTATCTTTTATTAAATTAAAATAGTTTTATTATTTGATAAAATACATAATTGCACAATCTCTTAAACAATAGTAGTATAAACTAAAACATAAACGTTTAATTCTTACTTTTTTTTTCTTACAAATTGTTCCTACTAGGGAGATGGGACCTAGAGAACTATTGAAGTCTTCTTCTCCTTCTTTCGGTCGATCAAGTGACTGGATGATGAGTTGGGATTCTTCTCGTCCTCCTGCTTCTCCTTCGGTACTCGGTCTCGGGTGAACACCGGATGGTGGGGGTACCTGCAAAAGCACTCCGACGCTCAAGTCAGTAAAGCGGGTGGTCAGCTCTCAGGTAGGTGAACAGTAATAAATGACGTACCTTACTCCTTGGGATGTGTGCTATTTATATTATTCTAATGGGCTTACCTTGTTAGGCTCGTTTATCGAGGTGAATACCGCTTAGGGTTGCATTACTTAATTCTTAATGATGGATTAACTTCATTGACTTTGGTTTGAGCGTTAACGGTAATTATGGTTGGTCGTTGGCCTCTTTCTTGTGAGTCGGCTGTCGGTCAGATTTCCCTGGTCTCAGTCGTCTCGGCCAGGTCTTCTAAGGTCTCGGCCAAGTGACCCGACGGCCTCGTCGTGCGGCCAAGTCTCTAAGATCTCGGTAAGGTTGACCAAGTCTCGGGCAGTCAAATGGGTCTCGGGCAAGGAGACCAGGGGTCGGCCTCGCCCATACCAGAACAAAAATATATATTTTTTTTTTTATATTTTTATAAATTATATTACTTTAATATTAATGCAGAAACATGTGTGAGAATACACACATTTTTAGCTATTTTAGAAAACGAGGCTTTTTTCATCGTGTCAATGATCAATAAGGTTGACACATGTACGTTTATTATAAATTTTAATTATTTCTTCTGAAATTGATTATAATATATTTTTAAAAGTATTTATTTATTATGCTTTACTTATATAAAAATATATTTACCATTTGTAACGCTTAACATATTATTTCCATATAATCTTCATTCAAAATCTCTATTTTTTTTTATAGACATATATCTATATTTATATGTAATTATAAATCTAAAAATCAGTCCATCCTTATACATGTTCGGCCTTGGTTCCCGCAAGCCTCCTGAGTTTCAATGTAACCTCATCCTTCCGTGTAATAACATTATACTTGCGTTTCCTCTGATCTTTCTCTTCCCTCTTCCTTAAATCTTCCTGTGTAACACATATAAATGTTAAGAATCACACTAACAAATATAAGTATACATTTATTTTTTAATATCTCACATCGATTATAAATGAAAATATTATATTGTATATAAATGGGGTCAAACTTCATCCTGAACAGGTTTTATGAGGTTGAGTTAAACTTAAAGTTTACTTTGTAATATGGTATCAAAGTCATTTAAAGTCTATCATAGTGAGTATTGATGGGTACAAACCTCACTTCTATAAACCTTATTTTATGGGGTTGAGTTAGATTTAAAATCTACTTTTTAATATCATAACCTGATAGTGAATAAGATTTACCTTCTTGAGTGCCTCAACAAGCAATTTCTCATCTAGAACTAAATCATCTAGGACATCAGGTGCAGGATCCTCTATAGGTTCATAAAAAAATAGTGATTAATAAAGAATAACAGAAATAGAAAAGGAACGAGGTTAGAGGTAGAGACACAGCATAGTGTTTATTAGAAAACAAACCTGTAGCAGTACCCATACAATAGCTATTTCGTATTGTATGCTTGCAGCACTTATAGCCCCACTGGTGATCCTTCCACCATGAGCCCCACACAGTGGTGTGGTTCTTAATGTAAATATCTTCTTCATACTTGCTCCTGGGAAGAGCTGGTTCCTGCTGTAAACATCAGATAAAGATCATGAACAAGTCCCACTACCATAATATTTAAGACTTATAAGTGCTTTAAAATGCATCTACCTGGCCTTTTATTATTCTACCAGCGCGATCATACTCAACTTGCACTTCAGTTTGGCCCAGCAGAAGTTCTCTTGGAGGTTTGTCCTCATCAGCAGCATTGCCATACTTGTCAATAATGGTTTTCTTTGTCTGATGCTTCAACTCCTCACTCCGGATAAGGAAACTCTTCTGGACTAATTCAGCTTGTGATGGAGCTGCTTGCATGTGAACATCTTGTCCCTTTTGAAATGCTTCCCAAGCATGGATGTTCAAGCCCTTAAATTCCAAAGCTTGCCCACTATTTCTATATTGGTTATCACCCTACAGTACAAAACCAGGTTCAATGCAATTTACATTTAGACGTCTCAAACAAAACTAATTAATACAAAATAGCAATGAATTAAAGTGTTTCATATAAGAGAAAAGTTACCTCATAAAACTTTTCATTTGGATCTGCATCTGGAAGTGGATCCTCTCTCATGGACCTTGTCTTGGGATCATAATGTGCAGAATTGACATCAAGATTAAGAAGATATTTTGCAGTATCCTCTCGAATACGTAGATTCCTGAGGGAAATCATGAAATAGATAACCTTAAATATATGACCAGTTAAATTGGTGAGATCAGATATAATGAAATGATGGTAAATAAAAATTGCCTCACAGTTCCTGTACTCCCACCACCTGTTGTACGTACACGCTTCTGGACTTTTGCAAAGTCCATTTGTTTGCTCTCATCAACCTTTGCCTCATCTACCCTTATATCATCTTCCTCTTGATCCTCATCACTTGTAGCATCCTCTTCCTCACCATTTTGGTTGCTCTTCTCTAATTTCTTGAGTTGTTGTTCTTTCAGGTACTTCTTTCGTGCTTCATCCCTAGCTTCATACCTCTGAATGACTCGAGCATAAGTTGACGCATCATAACCATTCCATCTGTCCCGTTTGCCATCTTAGTCAAGCTCAAAAGTTTCTATCTTTTCATCAGGGGCAATGTGAGTGTTTGTCCATTTTGCTCCCACTCCTCGTGGTCTTTCCATGCATGACTTCAAATCATGTGTCATAGCTCCACAACTGTAACAAGAAGATTGAAATAGTCACTAAATAAGGTTGTTTGTGAGGCAAAGTGTATAAATCAAACACAGAGAAGAGAAGTGGTGAAATATTTGAGAAATAAAGAGCGACTTACTTTTGGCATGCACCTTTCCTATACTAGTGTGCCTGATGGATTTTAGCATCTCTATGGTACCATGATTTGGTGTAATTGGGATGAGATTTCCATTTTCTTTGATGTTTCAAACTCTAGAAGGGAGAAAAGAATATGTTAATTTTTAGATATGAAACACCACAAATAAGTGTAATAAGTGGAGAGACTTACAGGTTTGTGAGCATTAAGATACCAAGGTGCAGAAGACATAAAGTGGGGAATATGTGGATTGATTTCCTTTCCATCCTCATCAAGTTCAGCTGGCGCAAGCCCTGCTTTCCGGGCCTCCTCCAACTCAATCTCTTTGGGATGGTCCTCCCTCCACTTAAATGTCACTGAAATTCATGCCAAACAACTTTAAAAACAGTTTCCATTTGAATGAATTTTGGACCTTTCAATTCACTTTCCATTTTTCAGTAGTGCAACTTCTACTGTAATAAATGCGTAGGTTTGTTGTAGAGGAAAAGTTTTTATTCTGATATAATTATTTGTAGTAAATATTTAAATTTATATATAATAATAATATTGATTATTGAAAGATAATATAACAGTTTTATTTTATAAATATATTATTATTATTATAAATATTTATATATAATAATATTTTTTATTACTATTATAGCACTCACTCACTCATGCTTGTGTATCCAATTTTTTATTTATATTATTACTGTAGTATTTTTTTATTAATATTATGTATCCAATTTTTTACTTTTACTATTATTGTGTATTTGTATTTTTTTATTTTTTTATTAATGTGTATCTTTATTTATTATTATTATTATTTATCCATATTTTTTATTTTTATCATTATTATATATGTATTTATATTCATTAAAATGAACTATAAAAATTCATACTCTAACATTCTAATTCATCGTAAATTTATGTGTTTCTATATTTTTTAAATATCAAATTGTATATCTACATTTTTAGTTTTATCATTATCATATTGCATTTGTATTTATTAAAATGAATTATAAACTCATATTGTAATATCTTAATTCATCCTAAACACATGTGTATTTGTATTTTTCAAATATTAACGTGTGTATTTGCATTTTTTACTTTTATCATTACTGTTATATTCACATTTTTTAATTTTTATCACTACCACATATGTATTTCTATTTATTAAAAAGAACTATAATATATAATATACAATTTATTTTTATCAAATTTTTAATTTTATTTCGATTTTGTTTTTTTAAATGTATTTTTTAATAAAATGAATGGTAATTTAAAAAAAAGTTAAATTGGACTCATATCATAGGTTTAGTAGGAGAAAGATAAAGAAGATTAAGAAGGGGGAGTGGAAAGTTTTGAAGGAAGTTATATTTGATTTTTAAATAATAGAATTAAAAAAATAAAAGTGAATATAAAAAAGGGAAAAAATAAGAATGTCCAAAAGATGACAATGACAAAATAACCAAAATAAAATATTGATAAGAATAAAATAAAATAAAAAAATTGTATACACAAAAAACAGTTACAAAAATAAATCTCCTTTATATATAGATATATAGAAGAAGATATAAATAATAATTATATATATACAATATAAAAATTTAATATATTAAATATTACATAAATATTAACAAAAATATTTAATTATACTATTAATAATAACATATAATTATATATATTAAATTTATATAAATACTTATCATTTTTAAAAAAATATCATAATTTATTATTTAAATATTTTTTAATAATAAAATAAATTTGTAAAATTATATTTTACAGTTTTGAAATAATTTTTAAATTTTCACCTATCCATGGTTTATGCCACAAATAGCATCATGTTTCTATTATCTATGAACTCAAAACATGACGAGTATGAAATTGTGATCTAATTGGGATCCGGAGATGAATGAAGGAAACAACAGCGAATTCCGAATGAAAAAAACAAAACATTTTATAAAAAACAAAGAGCGGTTTGGAACCAAAACATTGAAGTAGCTCTTACAAATGAGCAGGTTTAGGAAAACGAAATAAGAAGCGAATGATTTAAGGTGGAAGTGATATCAGAAATCCTAGAAAATGAAAATGTCGGAATCGGACGGGGGAGAAAGGAGTACCTGAAGCGGTTGCCATGTGTGAAGTACGCAGAAATGAAAAACAAAGAAGAAACGGACTGAAGAATAGACACTTAAAATTTGATTTTGCAGTATTTTTTTATGTTCTTCTTTGTACGAAAGACCTCTTTATATAGAGATTACAGATGGCCCACTAATTTAAAATTATGTTCGTATAATTTAAATTTTTTATAAAACAACTTTTGCACCGCATATTTTCTTCATCTATCTTTTTTAATTAAACAATCTTATTTTTATTAAATAAATAATATTTTACATATTTGTTAAATAAAATAAAATATTTAAAGGGATTTCCTTTTTTTATACATTTTATTTTTTTATTTTATCCTTCATAATCCTAAAATTAAATAAATTTAAAAATTAATTATTTTAAATCGAAAATTTGAATTTTAAAAGGTTTAGAGAAATTTGAATTTTAAATTTTTTTGAAAAATTTGAAATTGAAAAACAACAAAAAAAATTATTTTTTAATTCAAATAATTATTCCCAATAAAAAACCAGTTACACAATAAAATTACATACAATAAAATTTAAAATCTTATTTATTTTTATAATTGTTTTTTTACTGTTGTGTATTTTATACAAAGTTTGTTATGGTAGTTATGTTAAATATATTGATTTGTTATACGGTGAATTATATCCTAAATGTTGATTTTGATTGTAGTTTGTTAACACTTAATTGAATCATGTTAATATATAATGTTATTTTCTTTTTTACCGTTGTTTATCTTTTATTGTTTCTTTATGGCTTTTTTTTTATGTTATTATTATTAGTAGAAGATTTTACAGTTAATTTAGATTATTTATTGTGAAAATTCAATCAGCAAAATTTTCACAAAATATAAAATTGTGAAGTTAATTAGTTTAGATAATTTTGGATTATAATAGTTGAAGATTTGTATTCATTTAGTTTTTTTTTAATAGTGAGATTGTTAAAAAAATGAAACAAATTTTTAGAAATTAATTTATAAAAACTTTTAGAACGATTTTCTTAATTTTTAATTTATTTATTTAATCATTTCTTTTTTTTACTTTTCTCTTCTAAATTATTTTAGTGAAGGGTTATCGAGGTGTTAAGTAGTAAGTTCACAAAAGCATGAGCGAAACACGTAAATCTACAAAAGACATACCAACCTGTGGACATGAGGCTGTATTCTATCAATTTAAATTTCCATTGAAACAGTAATAAATTTAATGCTTTGAGTTTTAAAGTCAAACAGTAGGAAATGCAACATATTCATTATGTCATATATTAATGTGATCTTAATCAATTTATTTCAATAATATAATAAATGTGTCTTAGTTTTTATTAAAAAAAATCATTATAAATAAGGTCCTAATTAAGAACCCATAAAAAGAAAAATGAATTAAAGAACTGATGAGGATAACAATACACATTTATTACTTGTATTATATGCCGTTTTTATAAACACTACAAGAAAAACACATATTTGCATGGGTCAAAAACGGACGTAAAACAACAAAAATCGACACATAAGTGTCGGATTTACGTGGATCACTGCTCCCACGAAAAAATCGTGGACGCAAATGGAAATTAGTGTGGGCCAGTGAATGCGACGCATATTGCGTAGGTCAAAAACGGACGTAAAGGCGATGCAATTGCGACGGCTTATGCGTGGGTCAAACTAACGCAATTTAAAATGTTGCCCTATGCATCAGCTTGGCCGAAATGGAAAAAAAAATTGGTATCAGACTTTGCGTGGGTCAGGCCCACGCAAAAGCCGACGCATGGATTAATTTTCATAAAAAAATAAAATATAGCGTGGGCCAAAAGCCGACACATAAAGAGGATGAAAAAAAAAATTTATTTTTTGTTCTAGCCAGTTTAATCTGTAAACAAGAAACAACATCCAAATCACATTCACAAAAATTGGTGTCATTCACACCATATGCAAAATACCAAAATAATTCAAATAGTTAGACAAAATCTTTGATCCATTCAAATATTCAAGATAGATATAAATACTTAAACAAAACTTAAAATTAAAATTGTAGTTTACAAATTTAACTAAAAGCACTAAAATTTAAAATGCTAGATAATTCAAAGACATAAAAGAATGTCATTGAATATATAAAGTGAATCCCTTGGTGATGTGATTTATGAAAACCTGTAAAAAATACAAACAATATGAATAAATGATCAGCTTAAGAAAGATGAAATTTAAAAAAAAAATCATCATAATAATATAACAAAAATATATTAAACCAAAAAAAAAATAACATGTTACAAGTTTTATCTCCCATAATTCAGAAATAATAATTTATAAAGTTTAAAGACCAATTCATAAAATTTAGAAGTTTACTAGTTTAAATAATTTTGGACTATGTAAGATGATAATGTGTGTTTGTTTAATGCAACAATGTTTCACTGAAATGTTAGAAGGTATAGAGAAGGATAAGAAAATTTTCATAACAAATTTTCTTAGTCGTGGAGATAATGTGTTGAGAAGAGTTTCAAAAAAATAAGAAAATCATAGCAACATGGATAAAGCTGGAGAGTTTTTACATGAAAAAATTGTTGGTTATTAATTCAGATTTTATTATTATTAATTCTGATTTTATTACCCTTAAACTGTTTTACCGTTATTATTGCATTAATGGTCAGTTTACAGGTCTGTTAGTATTTCTATTTTATAGCTTTCAGTATTTGTAATTTTATTATATATATTATTGAAGTAAATCAAAATAAGAATCAGTTCAACAGTTTTGCAATTTTGTGCAATTACCTTCAATCAGTTTCTACAACCTTTTGCCTTCTCTTATTTCCTTCAATTAGTTCCTACAACTGGTATCAGAGCTAGTTTGTTATCATGAACTCTACCGAATTATCAGTCCTTATCATTGATGGAAAAAATTACAATCTGTTGTGTGTGCAAATGAGAGTGTTGTTTGATTATCATGAGTTATGGGATGTCGTTGAGAGTGGAGTGTCTACATTAGCTGTTAATGCAACTGAAGCGCAACGAGTAGCGCATCGTGATCAGAAGAAGAAGGACAATAAGGCTTTGTATCTCATCCATCAAGGGATGAATGACGAGACGTTTGAACAGATAGAAGGAGCAACAACTGCAAGTGAAGATTGGACCATTTTGTCAACCAATTATAAAGGCGATGACAAGATCAAGAGGGTGCGTCTTCAAACCCTAAGACGCCAATATGAACTGCTACAGATGGAAACCACAGAGACTATTGATGTCTATATAAATAAAGTTCTTGCCTTGACAAATCAGATGAAAACCAATGGTGAAACACATTCGGAGCAGGAAAAGGTGAAGAAGATTTTGAGATTTTTAACTCCCAGATTGAACATGTTGTTGCCACAATTGAAGAGGCCAATGACATTTCAAAAATGACAGTAAGGTTATTGTCTGGTTCCCTACGAGCGCATGAGCAGCGAATGAATGACAATAATATTGAAAAACCAATTGAACAGGCTTTACAAGCACAAGCCTCAATTGGTAGTTCCTATCATAAACACGGTAGTTCACGAGGCAGAGGACGAGGACATGGTGGTAGTTATTCCAGCAAAGGTCGTGGTGGTCAGAATCATGGAGGCGTTGAGCAAAACAACACTGGTTCCAATCACATTCCAAGTTCAAATAACTCTTGGCGCGGAGAGCATGGTCGCAGAAGACGAGGGGAAATTTATAATAAATCAAACGTGGATGCAAATGAGTGCAGATCAAAAGGTAATAATCATACCGCCAATTGTGCTCAAGAAGACACTAATCACGTACAAGATGAAGAGGATCATGCAATACTAATGGCAATCACATCAAATGAAACACCAAACAATCAGACTTGGTATTTGGATACAGGTTGCACAAATCATATGTGTGGTCAAAAATAGTTGTTTGCAGATTTAGATGACTCATTTCGCACAAAAGTGAAATTCGGTGATGGCAGGTTCGTTCCGGTGACTGAAAAAAGGCGAATTCTTATTACATTGAAGAATGGTGATTACATGTACATCTATGATGTTTTCTATGTACCTGATATGAAAAGTAATATGTTGAGTATGGGACAGTTGGCCGAAAAGAGTTACGTGATGCACATAGTTGAAAATAAATTCTCAATTTCTGATAAAAAAGTTAATTTGATTCTTAAAACCTTTTTATTAAAAAACTGCATGTTTCTAGTACATATTCATATGGGTGATTTCAAGTGCTTGAATGCAATAGTGAATAATGAATCGTGGTTATGGCATTTACGCTTTGGGCACTTAAATTTTCAGAGTTTAGAAAATCTTTCCAAACAAAATTTAGTGAATGGTTTACCCCATATTCATCACCCTGATCAATTGTGTGAGGCTTGCATTTTTGGAAAGAATCACAGGATACCATTTGTTAAGGAGCCTTGACGTGCAAAATTTCCTTTGGAGCTTGTTCATACAGATGTTTGTGGCCCGATGAACATATCATCAGTTAGAGGTAATAAGTATTTTTTAACCTTTATTGATGATTTTTCAAGGAAAACCTGGATTTATTTATTGAAAAGCAAGGATGAGGTATTCCACTGCTTTAAAATATTTAAAGCATTTGTTGAAAGAGAAAGTGACAGACTAATTAAGATGGTGCGTAGTGATGGAGGGGGTGAGAACAACTCTAATGAGTTCAAGAGGCACTGTGAAGAACTTGGGTTGCAACATAACATAATTTGTCCCTACACACCTCAACACAACGGAGTTTCTGAGAGAAAGAATAGAACAATCATGGACATGGCGAGGAACATGCTTAAAGCGAAAGGTATGCCAAATTATTTTTGGGCTGAGGTCGTAACATGTGCGGTATATTTGATAAATAGATCACTGATAAGTGTCTAATTTCAGTAATATTTCATATTAAAATATAGGCACTTATGAGGATTTATTGCTAATTTACATATAAAATAATTCTTAATTTATGAATTTATACCTTTTTACATTTTTTAT
>Ga0123342_1007533_pt1 | contig 14303 bp, 5 predicted proteins | sample Turbeawhitnodule_FD_89960 | JGI IMG/M metagenome (GOLD analysis project Ga0123342, IMG submission 89960) | Root nodule microbial communities of legume samples collected from Mexico - Turtle bean Mexico white nodule | ecosystem: Host-associated > Plants > Roots > Nodule | place: Mexico: Nepantla...
CCTTTACTAGATGGTTTGGTGGAAGATCATCTAACTATTGAAAATAATTTTGTAAAATTTAGTTGAAAATAGTTTGACGACTAGCACAATAAAAAAGAAGATATGTACTTATTTATATTGGCTGACTCAAACTAAGCTATATTAAGTTCTCTTTCAAGCAACTCTTAAAGGATTTTATTATAATTCACAAATTACAACAAATATATTTACTATCACTTTTGGCTTACATGAATGCATCAAGTGACTCTTGACTAACCTTTTTTAACTGACTAACCCTTTTAACCGCGATGAGAGATAAATCAATAAAACATGACTCTAGAGGGAGTTAAAATCATGGTAGATCAAAGTATCTAAGAATGAAGAATATTAAATATTACCATTATGACTAGAGAGGACATGTGAAGAAAGATTGTTGCCATATGAAGAATGGATGACAAAACTTTGAAGCATGAACCTCGAAAGGTTGTGTTGCAAGCAGGCCAGAAGATAAAGATATTTTGGTTAGCAAAATAATAATTAGCTATAATAGTGAAAAACAATTTTATGATGGGTGTGTAGTGGATTCAAGTCCAACCTGGCACATGACTCCACATTGAGCCTTAAATGTTTTTGGAGTAAGTATTGTTAAGATAAAAATTTATGATGGTATTGTATGCACAATTCAAAGGATACAACATGTGAAGAACTTAATAAAGAATCTATTATCTACCGATAATCTCTTACCTGAACTCAAAGAAGTTATTTCACTTTTTTGTGAGCATTGTGGATAAGAAAGCAACATAGATTGAATTTTACCAGGATGACTACCAAAAGTAAACAAATATTGGACTTGATTTATTCTCATGTGTGGGAATCACTTGTATTATCCTTTGAAGGAGCAAATTATCTTGTATCATTCATTGATTATTACTTTAGGATATTAGGTGTACCTTATTAAGAGGAAGTCAAAGTTGTTTCTAATATTCAAGGAATTCAAAACACAAGTAGAACTTGAATCTATGAAAAGAAATAAAGGCTTAAGGATAAATAATAGAGGAGAACATGTAGATGGTGATTTTTAGCATTTTGCAAGCAAAATTGTATTATGATACAATTTTCTATTTTACACACACCTAAACCAAATGGGGGTGATAGAACGAGCGGGTAGAAGTTTCCTTAATAGAACAAGGGTTATGCTAAGAATAACACGAGTGACCAACTCTTTCTAGGAACAAGGAGTTAAAATAGTGTGTTAGGTGATAAATCTATTACCATCAATAGCTATTGGCTTGAAGACACCGATGAAGATTTAGATAGGCAAACCATCTTACTGTTCTTTCTTAGGTCTATTCAGTTGTCCTTGTACGTGATGTACACAACCAAGAAAGAATAAAGAATAAAGTTGGATCCAAAATCTATTAAATATATATATTCTTAGTTTTATTTTGAGACTGGACGCGACTATACAATTCCATCATGGCGCTTCAAAATGTCAGATTGCAAGCAAATTTCTACCTAAATTCCTATCAATTATAAGTTATTGTCAAGTATGGGTCATAACAATAAAGCATAGAGGATGGAAATGTCTTGAGTATCGTATTCATTACCGGTGGAAAGCCTTATGTATACCATGATTAGTACAAGGCTAAACATTACACAAGTAGGGAGAGTGGTTAGTAGATTTATGACAAATATCCTGGTGGAAAGTAGTGAAATGTTATTAAGAGGATCCTTAAATACATCAAAAGAACTTCAAGTGTGACATTATGTTTTGGAGGATCCAAATTAGTTGTTAGGGGCTTTGTTAGTTCAAAGTTTAGAGGTTATCTTGATAAAATGAGATCTATTATTGGCTATGTGTTTATACTTTCAGGATGCACAATAAGTTGGTTATCTAAGTTAGAAAATGTTGTAGCATTGTTTACTACAAAAGTCAAACACATGGTAATTACCCAAGGATGCAAGGAAGCTATATGAATCCAAAGTTTAATTGAGGTACTCAGACACAAACAACATAAAATTGCATAAAATTGTTGTGTATTGTGAGAGTTATAGTTTCTTACACATTGCAAAGAATTCTACCTTTCATTGCAAGGGATTTTTTGAGATATAGTAGAAGAATGAAGTGTGGATATGCAAAAGAATCAAACCAATAAAAACCTAGCATAAGCTATAAGAAAGTTGGTTAGTAGTGACAAGTTCATATGGAGATCAATCATAATGTCTTATTGGAAAAAAAAAAAGTAACATGAATGACAAAAGTTAAAACATGGTGTGAAGATTTGATTAAAATCGAAGTGAAAGAATATGAGAATGAGAAGAGGCGTTCCACATCAAGAAATTTTTACTTTAGTGTTTATTTTTTGTGATACGAACAAGACACAATGTTTTCATAAAACACACTAAAATCACTTTCTTTTCTTTTCTATTATTTTAATATTTTAGAGAAAAAATAGTTTTTTTTTAAGATTATCTCAATAGTTATATTTTCTTTCCAAACACAGAGTGTTATTATTTTCTTCTTGAATTGAAAGACATAAATATTATAATTTTCTTTCCTATATTAAAAATACACTGTTAGTTTTGTTTTTATTTTTATTTTACCTAGAAATTATTATATTGGTACCCTCCTACCTAAAAGTAATTAGGGAAAGGTTTACATTGATTTAAGAGGACAACATATAATATTAAATATAATATCATACATTCAAATTAAATAATTAAACAAAAGATAAAAAAAAAGAGAAAAATTAGGGCAGTTGATCAACACAATTTGAAATCTACACTCATTCAATATATATAATAATAAACATGTCTTTTAGTGTCATTCTTGAGTTCAAGATCATCTCCATCCTTAAGCACCTCAAAGAAAAAGAAAATACTCAAAGTAAACATATCCTGCTATGAGTCTTGAACAAGTTACACATGGAATGCTCATAAAATGGCTGTGATGACCATTTGCATGCAGATTTGAGAGTTGTCACAGAATGGCTCCAAATAGATACAGAGAAACACCGAAGAGTAGTAGTGGTGATCCTTTTGGACTCAAAATCGGCATCTTGCTGTCTGGGTGTGTTGAACCTGCTCCAATAGAGACAATTGCTGTTACTTTGCAAAGACAAACACTGTACTAAACCATGTTATGCTTTGAGGACCACATTACTACATGACATGAGACTAGTTCTTGTCTTATAAATAAATACAACAACCACCACCATCACCTTCAAAAATCAAAGATGGTGATGACCTCTTTGTAATGTGAAATCTTTGTTGTATTAAACAAGCTTTATCCTCGTATATGTGATTATTGATTTATAAAATAGGAGGAATGAGCCTTTAAGTGTAAGCATAAAGCAATCTATAGAGGGTGTTATAATTGGGTAAAATCCCACTTCAGATTTGAGATAATGGTAATATAAAATTGCAGCCCCAGAATAAAATATAAAAGACATGCGAGGTGTAAAGGTCAACCAACACCCTCAAACACTTCAAAAATAAAAATATGAAAGGATTTTTAATTTTTCTTGTTATTATGTTAACTAAGAGCATTTGCAACCCACCAAACCTTTTTGAGATTCCTAAATGACCTCATATATAGCATCACTTATTTCTAGTTAGAGAACTTCAAAATTATTTCATCCCTAAAAAAAACAACCACATGGGGGTTCCTTGTTCTTACATTTTAAGACATTAAGTGGTAAAAAAAAGAAATAAAAATTTTAAAATAAAAAATAGCTAGTTTTCATAAGTTTGATTTGGGGTTTAGAAAAAAAGCATAAATAATTAAATTTTAATTATTTTATTTTAAATGATGAGAAATAACTTGTACACTTCAAACTTAAAAATCATCTTCACCATTTCAAATTAAAAGATTTCATTAATAATTAAAAATTACACAATTAATAAAAACCAGATGATAAAAAATAATAATTAAATTTATTGATTATCATATCCAAAATATTTCTAAATATGTTTTAGAAGATATGCTTGAAGTTAACAATGATATTTGTCTATTAGTAAGAAATGCTCTTCTTGGTAGGTATAACATAATATTCGGATGAGGTCTATTATGTCCAATTGTTGACATGAAAATTTGATTGTAGGGTATCTTCTTTTAACTCTCTTCCAAAGTTTGGTTCACAATAACTCTAAACACAGTTTTCACTTTTTATAAACAACAGCTACAGATTAATAGGATTAACTGTTTTAACATCTTCTTTGTGGATGTTTAAGGAGGACTATCTTTGGCGTATTGGTAAAGATATATCAGTTAATAGGTTTTAAGAGAAATCTGTTAACTTTTTTTACCTATAAAATGAGTTGCTATCTTTGTAAAGGCCATATGAAATATAGGGCAGCCCTCTGCCACAAGTCTCCACTGAGAACTGCTTGAAGTTGGTTGTTCTAGTCTTGCCTAAACCTCAAAAGTAGCTGTTATTCCTAAAATGATACAAAAGTATATTATAATGCTAATCATCATTCTTGGCCCACCAATAACCTTCAATGAACTATTTTTGAGTCTTACCACCCCATCTTAGAGTCGTACCACTTAATCTTATTTTGGTCCACAAACATAATCACAGACAATTATCATATGCAGCAAAAAGCAAATACAATATCTTAATAGACAAGAAGGTTCCAAGAGACTTCAGCGTTGTTGTTCATTCATCTTCTATTATTTCAGCGCTAACTATGAGTATTTGGTAAAGAACCATATTTGAAATTATAAAAAGACATAAAGTTAATAGTAAAAAGTACTCTACACATCTTTTGCTCTTCTTTACAGTATAGAAGATATAACTCCACTTTGCTGTTGCTTTACACAAGAACCTGTTCCTCAAAACGTGAAATTTATCCAATTTTATCTAAATGATTCCAGCGAGGAATAGCCCACGTTCCTTGTGTTCATTGAGATCCTAATTCATGTACAGAATCAGGTCCTCCCCTGAAGTAAATACCAATTAGCATTGCCTTCTGATGGAACAAACTGGTTAGAGGAGGCACGTGTTAGATAAGATAGGATCATGGGCTACTCAATGGTTCATCTTGGAACTGAAAACACTCCTGTGGATTGGAATAAAAATAGTCTTCTTCTTTGGGTCTGTCTGGAATTATAATTCTTCTTTTGGGGTTTCCCATTCTATTGGCATGAGTTTTCTTCACCATAATGGAAAACTCATCCCAGCTTAGTGACCCATTGGTGTATTGATCTATAAGGTGCACCACATGCTTTCTATCAAGTAACATAGTCCTTTTGAAGCCTAAAAATCTGAAGAACAAGAAGCATGATATTAGTAAAAGGAGAATAAAATCAGTATCAGAGTATATGATATCAAACAATCTCGACAGATGATTTTGGCACCAATAACAAAACCTAGACGAAGAAAAAGACTTGTTTGCAAGTGCACTCAATGGCTCAGATAATGTAGCATGGACAAAAATAATAATGTGCAAGTAAGATTGTGGTGCTTGTTAAGTTGTTCAATCAATCATGAGTTTCCCCATATTATATGGATATCATTTGTCAAAAAGGAGGGAAAAGATCATAGATTTCATTATATACTGAATGAAATCAACACATCTAACCAAGGATGAGATCAAAGAAGATGACTCAAGGTAAAACATCTTGCATGATAGTAAGTAATACCTTCGGTGTCCTTCCACAACCTTAGCCATGTTCCCATCATACGTTGGAATGAAGATATCACTCTCTAGAGACACAAGGTAATCCAGTGCAGCCATTTGTGATGAGTGGTTTTGAAAATACTTCAAATCTGAAGGTTCGAGCAGAGTTTCCTTCCTCACCTGTTGAAGTTAAAGCACATATAGGTTACATAATAACATATAAACATAGAAATATGATTTTGTCTCTTTCTACTGACCACATTTGGGAAAGTTGCTCGTAAACTTGCCATCCTTCTCTCTCCATCGTATATTTCTCCAGCAGCAATATAAATTTGAATACTTTGATCTATGCCTAGAGCTGTCAATACCAGTGTAGTCTCCTCGGGTGTCAAAGGGCATAGACCATCTTGTCTCTTAAGCTCAGAATTAATAACTTTTTCCTTCCACCAGGGATAAGCATATCTGAAAAATGCAATTTTCCAATATTATATTCAATTTGAGAAGCAAAATTGCACAGTGACACTGACACATTAGTTCAAGATTTAACATACCTCATTGTTGTGAGTTCCTCCACCTCCCTGCTGTCACATCCATGAGTACAGCCAGAGAAGGCCAACATGTCCATCTCATATCTAAGGTGAAGTACAAGGAAGGGTCCCTTTTGCCTCAAAATTTTGACTATCTTCCTACCAAGTTCTTCTATCTGGGAAGTAAACCTCAGAGCATTATAATTTACACGGCATCGCAGCCTTTGAATCTTCAAAGGTAGTCCATTATTGGCAAGTCGAGCATCAGTTCTGTTTAGGTGCACAACCTTGTGTTTCAGTAACAGAGGAAGGATCTGCGATAAGCAAGTAGGAAATTCAGCTGAATTCAAGTAACCAAAAAATTGATAAAGAAAAGAAGTCATGTTAACTGAGTAAACACCTGCTTTTCATAGTATGATATGTTCGACCAGCTAACTGGCGGTAATGAGTAGAATAATCCTTGTTCAACTCTTCTCTTGAGCCTAGGTGGTAGTTCCTTTAATATTCTAACCTCATCTCTCAAGGATCCAATGAAATTATCTACATCAAATATGTCTTGGAACTCACTGCCACATCAAGGGAACAGAAATGAGGACACCATTTCAATTAAGAAATCAAGAAGACAACCATGGAAATAAACACTTCCTGAACTAAAATCATGATGTAGCAATAGGAAATATGAAAACCTTGGATCAGCCCAGAAAGATGTTTTATCCAGCTCCGGAACTATGAGAGTAACATTTAAATGTCTTGCAATAGTAACCATGTCACATATCTGTACAAGAACAAACAAAAGTTAGAGAAAGACAGAATCAGACTTTGAATGTTGCAGTGAATGTAATAAGCATTGGCACTCACAGCTGCTCGCATTTGGTTGAGTCCTCCATTGCACGAAACCATAAGATAACCATTATTCTTATGAATCCCTGATAAAAAGAATCATCGTATTCCTCCTCCAGTCATAACTAGTCATAAAATTATTTAGCACATACATATATACAAAGCTTAAGAAAGTCACCATTCTTTGAACAAAAATCACAGACCCTCAAATAAGGAATTCCCTATCCTTAAAGAAATCCTTAAAATAGTTTTTGAAAAACAGTTCGCAGCCGCAATTTTGACTGCCTGATTAAAACTTTTGGGGTGTCTGCGACCACATCGTCATAACAAACACAGTCGCATCGGCCGTGTATATTGCATTTTCCGGCAATACCAACTGCGAAACTGAGATCGCAACCGCAAGTTAAAACCTTAAAGATCAATTTATGTGACAAAACAAGTACTTACTTTTGGGTGGAAGCACAACCTTGGCTGGAAGAAAAGCCTTGGCAATTACTGGAGATTCATCTTGGTGGCTGAAACAATGAGGCATGCCCTTCAACAACCTTGGTCCCCAAAACTCCCCAATTGCCATCAGCTGAACCACACAAGTCCAAAGTATCACTGTAGTGATGGCACGGGCCATCCACACCCTGATCCTAGGTCTCACAATCAACCTTTTGGACTTGACAATTTCATCACCACCCAAAACATTGAACCCCATATCCATCTCCTCACTGTCACAGTGATCACCTTTTCCATCAGAAACCTTTGCCCATCTCAACATCATTGCCTTTTTATGTTCTTCACTTTCTGCTTACACTCCAATCGGTGGCGTGAGGTTAACTCCTCGGTCTTCAATCAGGGGCCTTAAAAAACAATTAAAAGGATGAGAAACAGAAAAAAAATATTGAATTCAGTGATGCTATTAAATGCCATGAATCAAGGCCAAAACCAATGTTTTGAGGATTGAAGTTCGTTTAGATCTTCAGCCAAAAATTAAAGGCTAATTAAACGAAAACCATTGACCTCACACTAGTAATTAACATAAGAAACCAAAAAAGGAAATAATAAACCCCCCATACCCCACAAACAAGGAAAATCTCCAAATTAATTCGCATCAGCAAGTGACACCTTGAAACCATAAAACCACATTGAATTTTCAGAATCCATATCATTAAAAGATTGTTATCATTGTGACTTTCACCCAACAATGACAACTGGTATAACCACTACACTACATTCAAGATCATGCAAGTAAAAACCATGAGCACGACATTGAACAATACCCAGAAGAAAATCTGTGAATTTAAACTGAAATTCACTCAAATGTGTCTAAATTCACAGGTTTCCAATTGCATTGCAGAGGTGACTGAGCTGCAACAGAGAACAAAAGAAAAAAACTGTGTAAAAGAGTGTTGTGAGTTTCGTGTTAGTTGGAACGATATTGGTGAAGAAGGTTGATTTTGTAAGATGGGAAGTGCTAATTTTCCGTCGGGTTTCCCGGTTAGATTCCGGCGACAGTCGCCGGAGAAGAGAGGTGGAGAAGGAAAATGGAAAGAGTTGGTATAAAAAATGAAAATGAAGGAAAAAGAATGCTATAATTAAGGCGGTAGAGAAGGTAGCATTAGTAAGAGAGGTGTATGTGGGACCCTTTTAACTGTAACAAACCCCACTTTCCATTTTTTTTCTATTTATTATTATTTTATTATTATTATTATTCCCTTCAATTTTATTCTAGAGTTTTCACTTCCACCAAACTTAAATTTCATTTTTTTTTTCTAATCGAAGACCAATTCTAGAATAATAAAATAGAATAAATGTTTCATTTTGTGAATGACAATTTTATTCTAGTAAAGTGAAATAACTAAAAGACAGTAAAAGTTTTCATGCATTTTTTCTTCTTTACTTTTTATATGTTTTTTTTTTCATTATATAACGACAAATCTTACTTGTTCGAATGATTGAACTTGAATTTTTTAAGTAAAGCTTTTTAAGAATAAACATTTGTAAAAAATATAATTGAAAGATAATATTCACTTAAAATATATTAGATATGATAAATAATTTCAATTTACTAAGAATTAAAATTTAAGAATTTATACTCTCTTTAAATCATTCAATATGATAAAAAGATAATTCTTCTGATAGAAATAATAGATTATTCTTTAATTTCGAAAAACTTGTATAAATATTGTAAAATTATTTCTGAACAACCTAATATATTTTAGTGGTTTTCTTACAAAAAAAAAATTCTTTTATAACAAACATTAATTTGAATAATATAAAAGCTACAAAACTTAAATAGAGATAATTAAAAATTAGAAAAACCAAAATCATCGTAAAAAATAGTTTATTAATTGCATTTTAAAGCTCTATTATGAGTTAATTCTCTGATATACATTATACATTTTTTAATTTAAAAATTAATAAAAATACCAGATAAAATGTTCTTCCGAATATGTATCTTAACTTCTCATAAAGATATATCTATATAAATGCATATTCTAAAACATCATTGTTTTTTAAAATGCTTTTTATAAAAAAATTTACAAAACCATTTTTGTAAGGAAACTGATAATCCTTGCCTTTTTTTCTATTTATTCTTCTCTCCCTCCCATATCTCAAAAAAAAAATAAAAAATTGTTGTTCTTTTATTAATATGTTGTTTCCCCATTTAAATCAAAATTAATTAAAAGAATAAATCTCTTTTAATTAATTTCTTTTATTTCCTTGTTTGGTGGCTATAAAAGCTTGATTTTAGGTTAAAAATAAAAAAACAAAAGGAAAAAGGGTTTTGGTGTTGAACTCAATTAGCAGCTAAATAAAAAATATTTTTTTAATAACTTTTAAGTTTGTTAAAGTTTGAAGTGATAAGTAGGACTAAATTAGTCAATCGAGTAAAATTAGGATCAAGATCTTGAAATAAGACATTAAATTCGAGAATTTATGAATAAAAAAATGTATTAGTTAGAAGAAAAAGCATCATTAATTATAGATGACAAGTAAAGTTATACAAATATCAGTCTCAAGCAAAATTGGTAAAAACACGATTCATCAAGTAAAAAAATAGTAATTTAGCTTTTGAAAGTGAGTATCAATTAATTTATTTTTAAAAATTATAAAAATGTTATTTAATTAATCTCTAAAATTACAAAAAGAAGGGTATTTTTTTATTATTATTTCAGCAAGTAAAATGATTCTATAATAATGAAAGTTGGTGGTACAATATATAAATGTGACATGTTGTTTAATTTAGTATATGAAGTTATTTTATATGAATGAATTCCAAGAAGGTGCAATAAGAATAAGAAACATTTGATGAATCAAATCCCATTGGATTCATACACCCAATAATAACTATAGACAAATGGACAAAAAGCTTATATAAGGAATAATTATTGAGATGAAAACAAGTTATTTAAATGAGGCAAAATGATGGGAAAGAGACAACAAAAAATAAATTAATTAAGAAGAAGATTACATCATAGAAAAAATTGTCACCCACTTAGAAATAATACATGAATACCTAACAACAATAACTTTAATGCTTAAGTTTTTTTAATAAAAAAATGGCATGTGCTAAGAACTAATAACCCTAGCCAATAAAATAAAAAAGATAAGTGTATGCTCCAAATAGTACTAATGCTAAGGACTTAAGAGGCAAAAATAAATGTTCTACATATATAATAAGGGTGTGAATTTGATTAAAGGGAATATTAGTTTAATTTGGACAATTTGTTTGATTTTATTTTGTTTTAAAAAGTGTCTAATCCACTATACTTTAGATAAAGTAATTTCTTGAAAAAATAAAAGGAATAAATATAAAATAAAAAAAATACACATGTGATAGTTTTACTCTTTTATTGGTTAAATTGTAATTTTGATTTCTTTTTAAATTTTTTGTTTAATAAGTTAATCCATCTATTTGTTTCATGATTTCAATTTTACAATCTAATTATTAAAATTATAAAATAAAAATAAAAAAACGAAAATCGTGAATCAGTCATTAAAAAAGCCAATAATTTTTTACATGTTTATTTCTTAAAATAATTTTTTTGCATCTTTTCTTATATAAATAAAAATAAAAACTTGTTAAAGATTAAGAAAATATAAAAGAATAAAAATAACAGACGTGACAACAACAAAAGTAAAGAAAATTTCAAGGGAAGATTACAAGAGAAAAATTTAAATTTTTATAAGAAAATTAAAAAATTTCTTAAATTTGTAAAACTCTTATATTGTAATTTTTTTTTGAAATATCTTATAATCTAAAGTCATAAAAGAGAAAAAAATTTCAAATGTAATAGAGTGAAATGAAGAGTTTCAACCAACATATATAACTTTCACAAGTATAATGATTATATGTAAAACTCTTATATTATAGATTTTTTTTATAATATTCTACGTGCTTAATTAAGACACATGGAATACGTCAATCTTAATTTTAGGAAAGTCATCATGAGTTTTTCTTTAAATCAAAGTATTACTTTCTAAATTTAAGGAACTATTCAAATATTTTTCTAATACAAGAAATTATATTATGCTTATCTATTTTAGGAATTAACGGAAGAGTTAAGTATAAGATTTGGAGAGTCAACTCTATATTAGTGTTTCTTTTCTTTAAGCTTGTTTTTTCTTCTTCCTAGTCCGGATTTGGTGTTTATAAAAGGAGATTTTTCCCATTTTGAAAAATCACTTTTGAAAATTAAATAAAATTATCTTTGTGAGTTCACTTTGAACGAGTATTGCACTCTTGTTTTAGCTTTTATCTTAAAAAAATGTTCAAGTGACGAATCTTCTTACACTGATCTGTTGTGATTCATCACAAAGGTAACTTGTTTTTCTCCATTTCTAAGTCTCAATAAATTTTCTATTTCATTTTACAACTTTTCTTGTTTTCTTTTTTGTTTTGTTTTGAAATCCCAAGCCTAACCTATACTTCTTCTTGCTTCCACCATAATGGGAATTCTCTCATGGGTCTTTTGCGAACACCTCAAGAGTTTATCATTCAAACTTTCTAAGGTTTACATCACTCTATTTATAGTAAAATGAAATATTGATCATAAAAACATTGCTAGATTAAGATTTCGATGAATTGGGAAAGTATAGATTTCTTTGAATTGATTAAATTTGAACTTAATAAGTATGATTAAACCTTACTCAAGTTATGGACAATAAATAAATTATTTGATGAAATATGCATCAATCTAGGTAAAGAGAATTAGTATTACATTTTTACAATGTAATGGTTGTTTTGATGTATAAATTATATGGAATTTAAAGATATGTGAATAATACGAATTTTTGAATGGGATTGACTATTTGTGTTTATATTATTGTCCTTGTAAGTATGAGGTGTAAAATCCCTTTATAGATGATGAAAATGTTTGGAAAAAATTGTTTTACAGTTGCTTGGCATGCTCTTGGGACAAATATCATTCGAGCAATGTGTTGTTGTTCAAGTGATACCCAATCACTAATCATTGCACTTACTACTATACATCGCCTAAGAGATATGATGTATAACTCAAGCGATAACTTGTAACTTGAGAGAGAGACTCACACAATTCTCTCTTCTTTGAAAGCATATGGCTTAAGCATTCTGCAAGATATTTAAGCGATATGGCTTGTGTCTCAAATGTTGTTTTAAATGCTTAGGCATCATGACATGGACAAAGTACATGTGTCCTTAAGGTGCGTGACTCAATCACTAATCATTGCACTTACTACTATACATCGTCTAAGAGATATGATGTATAACTCAAGCGATAACTTGTAACTTGAGAGAGAGACTCAAACAATTCTCTCTTCTTTGAAAGCACATGACTTAAGCATTCTGCAAGATATTTAAGCGATATGACTTGTGTCTCGAATGTTGTTTTGAATGCTTAGGCAACATGACATGGACAAAATACATGTGTCCTTAAGATGCGTGACTCATAATTTGTGTTCTGGACGCTCAAGTGTCTAATGGTGGCAGGTTGACTTTAAAACTTGTTAAAATATTTTCAACAAATAGTTATTACTCAAATACTAATAAAAACATTTAAGTGACAAAGTAGTCGCGGGAACAATATATATTTGTGGTAGATTAGTTAAATCAACTTATATACATGTATATGTGTTTATATATATATATATATATGTATATAAGGATTGACTCTGGTTGGATGGTATTAAATGTGTGATTCTTGATAAATGTTCATAGATGATTGGATGGTATTATACATTGAATAAGAGACACAAAGATGATATTTACATTAGTAATTTTGCATGAACTTAATCAAGTGTGATAAAAAGAAACCCCGAAATATAAATTATAAAATTAAAAATCCAAATCAACTAAAAATGAAAATATAAAGAAAAATAAGGAGTTTATTGACAACACATAATCAAAGTCTTGCTACACTATTTAACAATCAAAACTACTTTATTTAATCTTCCATGAAGTTTCAATCAATGAGGCCAATAATATATCATTGTTCTCCGTGATTACATTTGATAAGAAGAACCTTTATATCTCATATAGCTGATCTGTTGTCAACAAACCAATCAATCACTTATACTTAGCTTAGAAATTAAAAGATTTGGTGATGGAGATGATACTTTTCAATTATAATAAAATATATGTATAGTTAATGATTTATAATATTCATCTTGGAAATTGAAGTTCATGTGAAATAGTATATATATATATATATAATAGCATCCTAGCAATAAAAGATTTTATACTCCCACATTGTTTCTTTTTCATGGTTAGAATTTTGAAAGAAATTTTATTTATTTGTTATTATTTTTAAGTTTTAATGTGAATTAATTATTGTGTTATTATTTATATATTATTTTTCACCTAGTCTTATTGAGATGATATATATACGGTAAAATATTTTTTTTATAAATTTGTTAAACTAAAAAATTTCTATATTTCTTAATTTCTTCAAAATAACCTTAAAAAATACTTAAAAAAAAATAAAGAGAGTACTTTCTTAACTGTAGAAAAAAAATAAAAAGAATATAACTCCACGTTATCTCCACCATTATATAAAAAGAATATACTATTTTGTAAATACATGTAGTATTATTTTTTTATTTGCTAATTCTATCCTTTAATAATGAGAAATATATTTTTTAAAATCTTCAAAGACACATGAAGACTTAAAAGACACATGATGTCTTCAAAAGACAAACAAAATCTTAAAAGGAAATTAGATAAATGCAATACAAGATCTGATCCTGCCTGTTGACCGGAGCGCTGGAGAATGCCTCGTCAAAGGATCGACGTGCGCGCCGCTTCTCACTTCCGTTCCTCCTCCGGATCTATCTCAAGAACCTGCAAAGAAACGATACGGC
>Ga0123342_1007534_pt1 | contig 14301 bp, 10 predicted proteins | sample Turbeawhitnodule_FD_89960 | JGI IMG/M metagenome (GOLD analysis project Ga0123342, IMG submission 89960) | Root nodule microbial communities of legume samples collected from Mexico - Turtle bean Mexico white nodule | ecosystem: Host-associated > Plants > Roots > Nodule | place: Mexico: Nepantla...
GCGCTGTGGTCACCTTGCCCTTGCGCCATTCCATCTTGGCGACACCCAGTTGGGCGGCGCCCTATCTCGGCGACGCCCTGCTAGGCGACGCCTTACCTTGGCGACGCTTTCTCTTGGCGAGGCTTGTATTTGGCGTCACCTCCACCTAGGCGACGCCTTACGTTGACTTTGACCTTTACGTTGACTTTGACCTTGACTTTGTCAACGTCCGGGTACGGGACGGTATATGTATTAAGATCGAAGAGATGAGAATTCCAGGAGATGTTATTTGGAATTATTTTTCACAAAACTTACATATTTGAGTTTAAAGATGTAATTTTTTTTAAAGATAAATCAATTCAAATGAGACTATTACATGTTGTACTTGATTAAACAATAAAATATTGTGTAAATAAAAATGAACAATTCCTACATGTACACTAACCTAATTGATTAAAAAATAGACAATCAATTAAAATGGATGTATGATAAATATTAGAAAATGTGAAAATGGACAATAAAACAACTAAAATGGGTAATGTGACATGTGGTTTTAGAAAGTGTATGCAAATATGAAGTTTTAGGTTTGTCTGCATATTACAGGAAATTTTCTTATGTAAATATTACTATTAGAAAATAATTAATAAAAAATAATTTTAAATATTAATTTAAAAACTATTTATTAATAATAAAAATTAATTTAAATATTAATAAAAAAAATTAATTTTAAAAATAATATTTAATTTAATTAATATAATAAATAATTTTTTTTTATTTTTAAAATTAATTTTTATATAATAATTTTCTTATAGTGTATTGCTTTGTCATTTCACAAAAGAATTAAGAAAGAAAATATGAAAACTTGTTCTCATTATGCTTTAAAATAGAAAAAGTTTAAGTTATATATAAAATGGTCTTTTCAATCCAGCTCAAAATCTTCATTCCAACATTCCAAATTAATAATCCATGAATGAAAGTGTTTATTTATTTTTTTCTCATAAAGTCCATTTTAAACCACCTTTTTAATACCATGTGTAATCTTCCTTTAAATAGCCAACACTCAAATAAAAATCAAAGCTCTAATACTCCTTAACCATTGCAAATTTATGGAGCTTGGATCACCTCTCCATAGTTCAAGCTTAGTCATCCACCTAACTTGTGCCATTTGGTTGTTTCATTATGTTATATAATGCTTAGAATATGTAGAGGCATGTGATACATAAATAGTTATTATTTTAGATTGCACCAAATGTTGACTTTGAAAGATGAGAGTTTGGTGAAAATTAATGAGTGTTTTTCCTATTCTAAGATTATGCTTAATAAATTATTTTGGTACTTTTATATGGAGTATACTATAATGGTATGTGTACTTTTTTTAAATATAAACAAATCACCATCCTTTTACATCTACAATAGTATGGGAATTAAATCATTAAATAATTTTTTTTTAAAATATAAAAACAATTAGTTATTAAATTAATTAACTTAGATATTATTATAAATATTAAAAAAATTATTATTATATAAAATATTTTTTTATTAATAAATAATTTCTAAATTGATATATAATTAACTACCAACTTTATAATATAAATAATTGTTAGTTAAAACCTTAATAAGTAGTTAAAAATCAATTTAAAAACTATTTATTAATAACAATACTTTAAATATTTTTTTTATTTATTTTTAAAATATTATCTAATTTAATCAATTTAGTGATTAATTATTTTTTATTTTTAATATTAATTTTTATTTAATAATTTTATTATGTTTAATAATTTTTTTTCCATAAAATATTATTGTACTCTTTTATAAGTTTTTTTTTTCTAAAAATAAATTTAAGAAATAGTAAAGTTTAACGAGATAATGATTTGGTATTAATTTTATAATTTTTTCTTCTTATTTTTTATACTATTGATATGGAAAATAATATAACATTTTTAAAATTTAAAAATGCGTAGAGAATGATGTAATCATAAAAGTTTTAGATATTTTGGATTTTGTTATCGTAATATCATGTGCTTATTAAAAATTTAAAATAGTTTTTACATTATAATTTTTTTTGCCCTCACTGTATAAAAATTTATCAGCGAGTTATTGGAAGGAGTGAGATTTGACTTAATTTTCTTACATAAGATTTTTGTTCTGTGGAAAATAAAGTAAAAATGAAAGTTGTTTTACAACTTGAATTTCTTTTTATAATATTATATATTATTTCTCACATACGTACACTTTAGTGTAAGTATATCAATTTATGTAAAATAAAGTGGTTTGCTGGAAGAAAACAAGGTGAAAAAAGATTAATTATAGAAAAGAAAAGAAAACTATTTTTAAATAATAATTAATTTAAAAATAAATAAATGTCATTGTAATTATTATTTGTATTTGTATTTTATTTTCATTTTAATTTTTATTAATAATTTTTATTTTAAATATTTTTTATTTCATTGTTTTACTATTGCTATAACGGGAGCATTAAAAGAATTGGAAGATTAAAAAAATGGAAAAAAAAAAATATATAACTGATGCATGATTTAATCCATTATCTTATTCATTAACTTATTATCTTTTCATCTCCTTCGAATTAATTTCACTATCTTTTATAGCAATTTTTTTTATTTCCTTCTCTTCGAAACTATCCATCATTTTTTTTATTTTCATTAGTCTCTTTCCTCTTCTACTATCTCCAACAACAACTATATAGATGTAAGTTTATATGTTGATCAAACTTTTTACAATTGAGTGGATGAAAATTAGAGAATATATTAAGAAAAAATAAGGCAAAAAATTAAATATTTTTTTAAGAAAAAAAAGATGCAATGAACAAGCAAGCACTTATCAATGGAGAAGTTGTGGGTGGGTGGGTGGGTCAAAATGAAGCAATATGCATTAGCTTAACCATCCCTAACTACAAGATTTGACTACTAAAAATATTGATTTGGCTTCCCAACCCATTTACACATCCAACTTTTCTAAAACAACCTTTGTGCATTTACACTACTTTATAATTTTTCATTTCATACTTTTTTTCAAAAACTTGTCATAGCATATTCAACACTTTAAAATAATTTAAAGACTGAATCAAATGTGCTAAAGCTAAAGAAACACTTGCTTTTGCTTTATGTCTAGATTATAAACTTACTTCCAACATACACCATGGGTGTCCATAGGAATTTCCATGGAAAATGTTGCATTAGATTTAATCATATAATGCTAAATATAGATCTTATAGTGAAGGACATTTTTGTGTATTGGGAACACATTCATACCCACATGAACGAAACTCAAATTCTCCTATCTAAATATGGGAAAGATTATCAAAATCAAGTAATTATCATAAGAGAGTCATGAAACTATTCAACAATTTCACCATCATTCAAGTTATTCCTAAAGTGGAATTTTAAAGAAAATATTGAACCTTGAGAAAACAATTGAATCAATTGGAATAAAATTCCTAACTTTGCTATATGACTTGTTTGACTAAAATCATAGCTTTCCATTAAATAATTGTTATATTCAACAACTGTCATTGGTTGTGTTCTGAACATGTGGTGTACCACAGATGCCATCAAATGCATAATGGTTTAAAAGACTTTTAGTCATACCAGAAGAACATTCACCTTTTTTTCCTTTTGTCGAAATATTAATATATTTTTTTTTATAAAAATTGCATTTATCAAAATATAATGAACTTTTACTTTCACAAATTTCCTTCATTAAGTGTTAATTAACAGCCTAGTTATTGATTTTTCATGAATCCTATGCTACAAGGAAACCCTAGTAGTAGTTGGAATGATTTGTATGGTAATAAAAATAATAATTGTCTTTCTTTTGATTAAAGCTTAAGGTTCTTTTTTTTTCAGTTTTGTTGAGCCTTATTGACAAATAGACTTGCAACTGGTTTGAGAAATTAATAAATATAGTTTTTCAGACAAAACTATGGCATTCATGTGTGTTTTAATAAATTTTAATTTCTTAAATAGTGATAGTTAATATTATTTTTTGTTTCTTTCACTACTTGGTCAATGTATTTGAGCTGTTGTACTATGACCAAATTTATTATGAAAAATATGATTGATGAAATGAGTGTAAGGGCTTTGTGCATATTTCAATCCAAAATTGTTATAAAAAGTTGACTATGAACAACCACGTTGAGTTTGATTATTTGAACAATGATTGTAAAATACTCCATGTTCAACCAATTATACTAAAATGAAATCATAATCAATATCCCTTCTTTCCCTAACACAGTAAAGTAGTGATGAACTTAATGACTACTATACCTTTTATATGAAATATTAATACTAAAGTGGTGAATACAAAGATGATTTCTGTCAAAAAAAAATGTAAATGACAAAAGTTGTGTTTGAAAATACAATTTCTATTACGAAGTCACGTTTTAAATATAAAAAAATGAAGCTACCCATTTTTATAAATTTTGAATTCAATTACCCATTTTGGTAAAGACTTTTGCTTTTTTCTTTTCAATATACCAATTTCGAATCTTCACTCTGTCATAACGGTGAAATGAACGAAATAGTCTCATTAATTTTTTTAAAAAGTGTTAGGGTTGGGCTGTTTCACTTTTGGAAACCTAAATTCATAAGTCAATATTAGAATGTACTTTCTATAATGAAAATTTTCTCTATTTTGGCATGCACTTTTTATAATGCAAAATTATCCTCTTATGAGATTAAAAGGTTCCCTTCTTCCATTATGTACTTTCTCCCCTTCCAAGATGTAAAAAACAAACTATACATAAAAATCTTATGGATTGAGTATTTTGGAATTCAGAAGGTCTTTTTGGAACCCAACTTCCAAAGGCCATTCGTCATTTTCATTGCAAATCCATATTTAATTATTCATACATCAATCACGTAACTCAACCTTCCTATATCACAATACTGCTCTTTTATAAAGAAAATTATGTAAATTAATTTTATAACATATGAAATAGATATAGGACTTTGGGTTTGAACACTTTTTTTTTTTTATCGGCAAAGAATTAATTGAATTAAAGGGGACCACTTTAGGGGTGGTCCAACCCGTATATAGAACGGAAACAAAAAATAACAACAGTTTGCTACCAGAGCATACCTACTGTAGTAGTAACCCACAAACCCTCTAGCCCACTAGAGGTCCACACCAGACCCAAAGGAAGCATAAAAAAGAGAACCAACAGCTCCATGTTTGAGGTCCACACCACACCAACAATGCATCCATACATAGGAGAAAAGAACTTGTTGTACTTGATTGCCTCATGCTAGAAGCACCAACCAACAACCCTTTCCCAACCCAGCTTTGGCATCACAACAGGTGCACCATTCAGGGCTCCATGCATAGGCCAACAATCCACTGCAGTTGATTGAAATTTGCTTTGCATCTAACGCACAAATCAGACCAAAAAAGGCCCCTTGAATGATGCATTGAAGGCTAAGCTACAATTTCAAGAGCATAGATGAATCCTCCTACATTTGATGGCCCCTTACTGTAAATCAGTGAGCTTCACCTGCACCCAGCCAGCAACTCCATCACACAAAAACCAGCAAACTAGTAAACCAGTACTGGTAGTGCATCAAATGTGAGAAGTGAGGCTCCATACAAAGTAAACCAACCACTTCGGATTTAAAAACATCACTACAGACAACTGCTCCAGACATCATATTAACATGGGTTTTACTTCCAGAAACCATGTGATTTGAATCTACCCTGCCTCTTCGTGTCAAAAATCAGAAAAAACCTCTCCAGAAAACAACATCATCCACAAAATGAGACCTATTTGGAGCTTGTTTCACAGGACATATAAAACCCCTTGAATAAGGTGTTAGTAGCCAAACTAAGGCGCTAACAACAGTGGTCTGCATTGTCGCTGATGTCCCTTGTTAAGGTGGTAAACGTTAGACATTTCCTGCTACCTCAACCATTGAGTTAGACATTCCATGAAAAACTCCATCAACCCTTCTATGGTTGCTACAGGCCCCATGATAATATTTGAAAAAGTATTCCTTCTTCATTTTCCTTCACATGAGCACTAGAACACCTGCACCTCCTTTTCCTCAGTTCCTTTTACAACTCAGCTCTCCTGACAGATCTACAACAGCACAGACAACACCAACAAATTGGTTTTGCTACAGAGAGGTCGATAAATTCCCTTACAAATGTTTAGGCATAACTCGTAGACCAAGGTTATTAGTCTTGAACATCAATAACCTACATTCCACCATCCAGTATCCAAGACCAAGCCACATAAGCTATGCATATTGCAGATAGCTTTTACACCAAAAGCATATGGATTGCTACATCCAAGACATCTTTGTGCATCCAGTAACCTGCATCAGGTGAACCGCCCCTGCTTACAGATTCTGCAACGGATCTACTACTCCACCCACCTCCTTCACAGACATACCAGTTCTTGCTTCCTTCCTCCTCCAAGGCATAGCAACATTGCCCTCCCTCCTCCTCCAAGGCATCTTGGTTCCACCTAATGCCACTTACTTATACCTACTAATGCAGGACATTGGATTTAAAACCCAATATGCAAAAGAGTACTTAAAATTATGTGTCTTATGCTTCATCCATAACCACGATTTAAGTTGGGCATTTTGGAACACTTCTTCTGCATATGCAACTCCTTGGTTGAACACAACTGAGTTTCTATATTCCCACATACACTAGACTATAGCTTCCCATACCCCTTTCCAAACCAAGTTTTGTTTATTACTAGTCTGAATCAGGTGGAAGCTCTCAAAGTGAGTTATAGATCTTTATGTTGGACAAATAAGATTCCAATCCATTTAAAGCACAAGGACCAAACGCATAAGGCATGTTTGCATTGCAGGAAGAGGTGTTGACAAGACTCTTCCTTGGTCTGACATAAGGCGCAAACAGTAGTGTTCAACATCACCCCTCTCCTACTCAAACACTCTTTTGTTGGCATTCTACCCAATAATACCCTCCAGGCTGTGATCGTCACATTTGGGAACGCCTTAATCTTCCATAGTTACTTGAACACATCAATTTGGGGGGCCCTTTTAGACTTGGCTAGGCATTTATAAGCAGAACTCACCGTAAAGCACCCGGATTCATCACCTCTCCACACCTGGACATCCTTCTCTTCCTTAATTACATTGGCCCTGGAGATGTGCATACCAAGGTCTACCGCTACAATCTGGGGAACAAAGTTTTGAGAGTAGAATTTCCAACCCACACATCCTCCCAAAATCTTGCTTTGTCTCCACTTCCTAGTTTCCAGTCAACTTTTTCTTGAAACCACCCATCTCCTCCTCCCTCTTTACAAACCTTCAATAAATCTCTCCACCACCAGGATTGGAGTTTCACTGATGTTTGAGAGGTATCGAGTTCCCTGCCATACTTTGAGTCCAAACACTCCTTCCACCTCCCATTCTCGTTAGAGATACAACGCCATCTCCACTTAGCCAAGAGCGCAACATTAAACTTTCAAATGTCTCTGAGGCCCAACCCTCCTTCCTCTCTTGGTTTACATAAGATTTTCCAACTAACCCATGAAATCGGTCTCTTTTCCTTTCCCCAACCCCACAAAAACCTCCTTTGGATACTGATGATGCTTTTGCATACTGACTCCGGAGCTCTAAACAGAGATAGGTAGTAAAGTGGTATGGTCGTGATAACAAATTTGATTAAACATATTCTTCCTGCCATAGATAAGAATCTCCCTTTCCATACATTGAGCCTGGATTTCAGCTTGTGCAAACAGGCTCCCAGAAGTTTTTCTTTCTTGGATTTCCCTCAACTTCTAGGCCCAAGTAGGTAAACAGAATACCCATCTGAGCACAGTTCAAGGTCTTTGTATAACAGCCAATATTGCTTCTAAGGACATTTATGCCTGCTAGCTTTGACTTATGGAAGTTGATCTTCAGTCCTGAGGATAACTCAAAACCCTTTAGGATAGCTTTCAGTGTCATCACATTGGTAAATGCATCCTCACATAAGAACAAGATATCATTTGCAAACTGTAGGATGCACAGTTCAACCTCATTTCTTCCGAATTTGAGGCTAGATAGTAGATTGGTCTTCACAGCTTGCCTTACTAGCCTGGCAAGGCCTTCGACAACCACTATAAAGAGGAAGGGGGCTAAGGGATCATCTTTTCTCAACCCTCTTGACGGTTTAAATTCCTCTGTAGGGCTCCCATTTGTTGAATCAAGTGTGTTCAAGCTTTGAAGAATCCAAATCCTTTGAGTTTGATGAAAGGTTGGATGTGCTTGTTGTTGCTGAGATGCTTTAGAATAGGATCTGGGATAGATTTTATTTGTAATCCACTCTCTGTTGAATCTAAATCTTAAGTGTTTTCAAATCTTTTAAGATTAAAGTGTTTTTCAAACTAAGTGAAAAACAACTTGTTGTTTTATCGAAACAACCGATTGTTTTATACTTAGGTGTCTTTGAAAAAGTTTGAAAACTGTTTTGGATGGTTGACTTGTGGTCAAACCCAAACAACCGATTGATTCGCTATTTCAATCGATTGTTTGTTTGGAATCCTAACAGAAAACAATTTTGGTTGTTAGAAGAGCTTTAATTGATTTCATAACTGAATACGCTTCTGCTTTAAATGCTTTGACCAAGATTTGAAAACAATAAATAGTTTGCTAATGTTTTATAACAAACAAGAAGACAGAAAAACAAATTTGAGTTTTCAAAGAGTTTTTGAAGCAATTTGAGTTTGAACTTGAGCTTTGGTTATTCAAGAGAGAAGTGGAATAGGATTACTCTGTATTGATTTCAATTCATTCTGTAACAGTGTAATTCGTTCTCAGATTTGTGTACATTCTGGTGTTGTAAAGCCAAGAACAGTTGTGTGCTCTTGAGGTTGTCAAGATCAACATTCTAGGTGGTGTATGTGCTGAGCCAAAGGAAGTGTGTGTCTTGAGGGGATCAATGTCACTTCTTTGGTGGTGTGTGTATGTAATCTGGATTTGATTATCTAGTGGATTCCCCAATGGTTTCTGGGAAACTGGATGTAGCTCTTAGGTTAAGAGTGAACCAATATAAACTGTTTGTGCAATTCTCTCTTCCTTAAACTTTTTAATTTCAGTACTGTTATTTTCTGGTATAAACAACCGATTGTTTCTGCGAAACAACCAATTATTTTTCTGTTGCTTTTCTGTTTTGAGCTTTGTTCTTGGCAAACTGAATTCCTAAATCTGGTTTCTTGCAGAGAATTTCATTCTATCTTAAAAAGTTTGTGAAAACCCTCTTTAAACCATTCACCCCCCTCTAGTTTAAAGCCATACATTCTAACACCATTAACTAGCACTGACACAGTAGCACTTTCCTGGCATCCTTGAATCCACATAATCCAGTAATTGTGAAACCCCATCCTATGTAGCATATCATAAAGGAACTCCCATCTGACTGAGTCATATGCTTTTTCGAAATCCACTTTTAAGCACAAACTACTCCCACCCCTCCTTAGATCCTCTACCACCTCATTAGCCATAAGCACGCTATCTAGAATCCCTTTGTCCTTTAGGAATGTCGATTGACTGTCATCAATAATTGATGATAGTAATTTCTTAATACTGCCAGCCAACACCTTTGATATGATTTTGTACATAACACCCACTAAAGAAATAGGTCTATATTGCTCAAGCTTAGCAAGGTCCCTTTGGGATACACCCAGTTTCATGAAAGAGAACCATCACTGCCACAACCTCTTCCTTTATGACATCCAAACTTTACTTAATAAAATTGAAGTTGAATCCATCAGGACCTGGACTCTTTGTACCTTCACAATTCCACACAGCGTCCCTTATTTCTTCCTCAGAAAAGCCAGCTATTAGGCCCAAACTGTCCTTCGATGATAGAGCCTTAAACTCGATCGCATCAAGTCTAACTCCAAAATCTTTCGTTGATTTGAATCTATTTTCAAAGAGCTTATTCGCTTCAACGTGCACTATACTAGGTTCCTCACACCATTGGCCCCCTACCTCAACACCCTTTACTTCATTCCCGAGTCTTCTCCATCTCAAAGACGAATGATAAAATTTGGTACAGGAGTCCCCATTCTTGAACCAGCTTGCTCTAGCTTTTTGGCATATAAGAGAATCTAATATTTTTTCAGCTTCCCTCATACGAGTTACCAACTCAATCCTCTTCAACCTATCACTTTCCCAAAGGACGTCATTGCAGGCTTGGTAATCAAGATCCTCTATTTCCTGCAAAATCCTCTTCTTACTGGTATGAATGTTACCAAACACATCCCTGTTCCATACTTTTAGATCACCCTTCAAAAACTTCAACTTCTCTTTGAACCTAAAAAAACCACTCCCCTGAGCGGGATAGGAGTTCCACTTATCCTTCACCATCTCACAAAAGCCCCTCTCCATAAACCAAGCATTGATGGTTCAAAAGGGTTTAGGTCCCCAATATTTATCCATAGACATCACCACTATAGCACAGTGGTCAGAAACTTCCCTTCGTTGCACGTACTGTTTACACATTGGCCAATTTTCCACTCTTCAGAGATAAGCACTCTATCTGATCTACTCTTTTCCGAACCATTTGAATTAAACAAGTGAATTTTTTTACCTACAATAGGGAGGTCTAGAAGTACATTTGCATCGATGAAGCTATTGAAGCCTTTAATCTCGCTTGATTAGTCATCCTTGACCCTAGTTCCTTTCCTGTCACTACGTCTTCTAGTGGCATTAAAGTCACCACAAAAGCACCAAACCAAATCTTGTGATGCCGCTTTAATGTTGGTCAACTCCGCCCAAAGGATCTTCTTATGGAGGCAATGTAGACATTTACCACTGCACATCTGAGATTAAATTTAAGATGTTTACCACAAACAACAATAAACCCCTTCCCCATCACATGACTAATGTAACTAAAAGCTTCTTGATGCCACATAGACATCAAAATACCACTTACATTGTCTCCTTCATAATGTAGCCAACCGATCTTATTGTCCCCCCACAAAGAAAAACACTTGGTTTTCGAGAACACCTTTGATTTCGTTTCTTGCAGACATGCAAATTTATCTCCCTCACAAGCTATGACTTGTCTCAAGTACTTAGCTTTGGTACTTCCCCCCAACCCTCTTATATTCAAGTTCACACTTAACATTAAAAACCATTTTTGTTACCCTCCTTTGAGCAATTCACAACCTCTGAGTCTCTCTCTTCCATGAATACATATTCTTTGACGACCTCCTCTTCCTCCCTACGATAGGTTAACCCTACTTGCTTTCCAATTTCCCACAAATTCGATGGTTCCACCAAGATACGGGATGCGCTTAAACGAGTATTACAATTGTTAATATCCCTATCAGATATTAAAGCTGATGACATACTGTCTTTGTGCTTAATTTGGGTCTAAACATGATTTAATAAAATTCAAGGTCCATTGATTAATGTAAGAAGTTATATATATATATATATATATATATATTTATATTTATATTACCTAATGAAAGCTAACCTGATGGAGATTGAGAAAGAATAGAAATAGGATTTTGTCCCTGCAAAGAAGATTGTCTCATTGTTGACCATCAATAAAGGGTGTGACAAGAACAAAATTGCCAAGAGATAGATTGAGAAAAAGAGATTAAAGACGAAACTGCTCAATAAGAACTCTCATGGATCAAGGTAAGTGTTTTTCTCTATTATAATTGAATATGATGTGTGAGAATCATAATTTGTAAGATCCTTAAGATGATGATGTTCATTACTGTAGGATTTGATTTTACGTGATTTAGAACGCTTTGATTTTACATGTGGTATCAGGGCATGGTTGCTCAAATTTATGATTATCCATGAATGATGTTTTTCCCAATTTTATGAACCCTAATTTTAAAATTATGAAAATTGAAAATAATATCATTTGAGGATAATTTTGATGGTTTAATTTATCCCTTTATTTATGTTGCATTAGGAATTGATTTCAAATTAAAATAATGAAAAATCTCAAGTCTTTCGTTGCTTCATAAATGATGAATTCTTGTTTTATTTTAAATGCAAGATGAAAAGATTATGATAAATAAAAGTAAGGATATAAACATATATTTTTATATATTTTTTATGAATGATATTATTTCTGGAATTATTTGTATGATAGATTTGTAATCACCAAAGTGATCAAATCTTTATGTTTTATTTAATTCCAAATTACTGATGAATTTGATTTTAAATAATAATATTATTTTTGGAATTATATAGATTTGTGCCAAAGTGATAAAATCTTTATGTTTTATTTAATTTCAAATTACTCATAAATCTTATTTCAATTAATGATGTTATTTTTGGAATTATTTGTATGATAGATTTGTTAATCACCAAAGTGATCAAATCTTTATGTTTAATTTAATTTCAAATTACTGATGACATTTATTTCAATTAATGATATTATTTTTTGAATTGTTTGTATGATAGATTTGCTAATCACCATAGTGATCAAATCTTTATGTTTTATTTAATTCCAAATTACTAATGAATTTTATTTTAATTACCTATAGAATGGATGGTAAATTATTTATTTATGGGTAAATTGAAATTCATTATTATAAGGCTTTTGTGGATCAACCAAAAGTTGATTAGTTGTCCTTAGAATTAATAGATATGATTGTTGGTAGTGAGTATGTGTTATTAGTTTTGTTTGTATATCCAAAGATAACAAGTATTTCTAGTTAATGCATATGTCTTGCCAAATAATGTTAATATTATTAACATCATTATGTTTTGTGTATTAATGTATCACCTAAAGGAGAACATTAATATGCATAAAATGTTTGTTTGTTATCTGAATCTATATTGTATGTTTAGTTTATGACTCGAAGTATTAATGTTAAACATGTGTTAATTAAAGTTGTGTCTTTACATTCATATGCTAAGTTTGTTCCAGTCTTTAATGGATTGAATTTTCCTAATTAGAAACATGTTGCTTTTTTTGATGCTAGCAACATTGAAGAGATAGGGCTTGTAAAAGGTTTAGCATGATGTTTATGTTAAGGAACATAACAAGTAATATTAAGTTTGTTCTTCCCAAAACTGATAATAAAAAATAATTTATGAAGCTTGTGGAAGAGCGCTCCCAAAATATTGATAAGTCTCTTGCTGGGACATTAATGAGTACCTTAACTACCATGAAATTTGATAGTTCTCGTACTATAAATGAACATGTCATTGAAATGACAAATATTGCAGCAAGACTTAAGTCACTTGGAATGGTAGTGGATAAACTTTTTCTTGTGCAGTTCATCTTGAACTCATTACCGTTTGAGTATGGTCTTTTCCAAATGAACTATAATACCATGAAAGACAAATGGAATGTGCATGAATTGCACAATATGTTAGTTCAGGAAGAGATCAAACTTAAGAATCAAGGAAACTACTCCATTAATTATGTGAACAATTAGGAAGTTGGAAAGAAAGTTTACAAGAAACATGGAAAGGCTAAATGACCATTAAAGATAAACGAGTCCTCTACTAAACTCCAGAAGAAAAATGACAAATGTCATTTATGTGAGAAATCTGGACATTTTCAAAAGGATTAACGTAAGACTTGGTTAAAAAAGAAAGGAAAGCATAATACTTATTATGTATGTTTTGAATCAAACTTAACTAAAGTTCCACATAATTCTTGGTGGATTGATTCTGGATGCACAACTCATGTTTCTAATATGATGCAGGAATTCCTTTCAACCGAACCATAAAACCGAATGAAAAATTTGTCTTTATAAGGAATAGAGTGAAGGTTCTAGTGGAAGTTGTCGAGACTTATCGTTTAATCTTGACATTGGATCTTATTTAGAATTGATGGATATTTTTTGTGCACCTAGTATCTCTAGAAATTTAGTTTCTTTGTCTAAACTTGATGTTGTTGGATACCCTTTTAATTTTGGGAATGGTTGTTTCAGTTTGTATAAGAGTATTTGTTTGATTGGATATGATACTCTTTATGATGGTTTATATAAATTGAATCTTGATAATTTATATGCTGAAACTCTTATGACCTCACATCATATATATATATATATATATATATATATATTACTTAATGCATAATGAAAGCTAATTTGATGGAGATTGAGAAAGAATAAAAATATGATTTTATCTTTGCAAAGAAGGTTGTATCACTATTGGTCATCAATAAAGGGTGTAACAAGAACATAATTGTCAAGATATAGATTGAGAAAATGAAATTAAAGAAACTGCTCACATAAGAACTCTCATGGATCAAGGTAAGTGTCTATCTCTATTATAATTGAATATGATGTGTAAGAATCATAATTTGTAAGATTCTTAAGATGATGATATTCATTACTGTAGGATTTTATTTTAC
>Ga0123342_1007536_pt1 | contig 14300 bp, 6 predicted proteins | sample Turbeawhitnodule_FD_89960 | JGI IMG/M metagenome (GOLD analysis project Ga0123342, IMG submission 89960) | Root nodule microbial communities of legume samples collected from Mexico - Turtle bean Mexico white nodule | ecosystem: Host-associated > Plants > Roots > Nodule | place: Mexico: Nepantla...
TAAATATATATATATATATATATATATATATATATATATATATATATATATATATATATATATATATTTTTTATATAAGCATATACATTTAAAAATATATATATATAAAAAAATATAAATAAATATATCTCTAAAACCTCTTCTTTCTTTTTTTAAAAAAAAAAAAAAAATAAACTTATATATATATATATATATATATATATATATATATATATATATATTCAATATAAAAACAATTTGTTAGCCATAAAAATCATAATAATAAATAAAGTTATTTAAAAAAATATTATTATCGTGATTTTATCATGTTTATTATTGTTAACGCGCTTAATCTTGTCTGAATGATTTGAAATGGGCCTACAAGGTTTGCAATGTTGAGAACACTCAGAAGTTAGTTGTAAAACACTTCTGAGACATGTTCTTCTGCTCTGCACTTCCTCACCACGCAGCCACCACTGTAACCAGTCAAACAAAAAATCCCAACTTCAACTTTTAGTTTCATTTCTACAAAATATTGTTTCTTTTTATGATTTCATTATTATTTTTTACTAAATTTCTATTCAATAATCTACTATTGTGCTATAATATAATAAAATATAGTTTTATATTCATAGAGATGACTTCAGATTAAAATATATGATAATTAACATTTTTTTAAGAAAATTACGACTATTAGTTTAGAATATGAATATGAAACTATAGGTTAATTGCATCAAATTTACATTTTTTTTAATCTGACTCGTTTAAACCATGGAGTGTAAACGTATGCTTAATCTTATCCATTTAACTAAATAAATTATATTAGTTAATATTTTAATGAATCAGACTCCAATCATATATAAATAATTTGACTCGTTTATTGGTCACTCGTAAAATAAAGCAAAGTCATGAAATTTTTGTCCATATCGTAACTCATCAACAACTAGTTATAGTAATTAATGATTGACACATTATACACACAAGTTATCATTAATATATAATATATCAGTTATTTATTTGTTTATATAAACAAAATAACTACAAAAAAAGTTATGACTTACTACTGATCACTATAGATTAGGGGATAAGATTGAATAAAACAATCTATAATTATTGATTATAGACATAAATATTGGATAATGTTTTGCAAGAAATATGGAGAGATGAAGATGAAGAAATAAAAAAAAGTATTACCATATTACAAAGTAAACTTTAAGCCTAACTCAACCTCATAAAACCTAACTCATAGAATTGAGGTTTGTACCCACTTATATATAATGAAATATCTTAATCTCTAGTCGATGTGGGATTGGTGAAATACTTAGCTGAGAATAGATATAGATATAGCTAAGTAATAGAAAAAGAGCTGAAATGTTATAGTGTTGTGAAATGGAACAGTGAGAAGGAATATATTTGATATGTGGTGGTGGGTTGTGAGGATAAGGAAGGGATTTGGTGCTGCGAAAAGGCTTTGTTCCTTTGATTTTGTGAAGTTTTTGTATGTGAGAAACGCAGAGAAGGAGCATCGGAAAGTGGCTCCACGAACCACTGCGAAAGCTATGCTTTCAACACAGGTAGAGTCAAATATACCACATGTACTCAATGGTTTAACATCTATTTTTATCACAACTTGTGCTATCACTTTCTGTGGATTATAAATTCTTAATTTTTGTTTCACTTTCCAATAATCGTAAAGTCCTTTTTGTACCAAATCAACTTTAAACTCGTTTCCTCCTCCTCCCACTTTTTTAAAGCTTCTACCAATTAACAATTTAGTAAAGCCTCTTCTAATTCATTTCAAGCTCAATTATGGGATTTTTCTTTTCTACTTTTTTTTGTTGTTGATATTATCAGATATCATTTTTAAGCTTCTCTTTCGGCTAGGATTTGATACGATCGAGTTAATAATAGTTAATGTCTAAATGAACATGTAAAAAATATAAATATAGTAGCTAATAAACATTAATGAAACAGTACGCAAACCAAGTGATGCATGATTATGCCTTATAATATAGTTGGCAAAATCAATTTAGAAAGACGAAAAGATACATGGCAATTTCCATAAAGCCATAAAACAAGATATAACCAAAAAAGACAAGCCCTAGCATGACTTTTGAAAAGCCAGATGCATGGAAATTTTCGTAAAGCAATAAAACCAGCGATTTGCCTCAGCAGTGAATTTTAAAGATAAAAAGAAAAGTTGTTGAGTTTTTGGAGTTAAGAAAGAAAACTATGTAAGAGTATTTGAGTATAAGAATAATATTGTAAAAGATGATAAGAAGAAATGAGTATGATGTAGCATATTCTAAAGGAAAACATGAAATGGTAAAAGAAGGAGAAAGATTGAGGATTGGTTGGAAAAACATATGGTGGTCGTAGGACATGGTTGAGCAGAAACATTAATTGAATCTGTTGAAGGGTTCAAGTAATGTTCCCACAGGAATTGGTCCAGTTTGTCTTCCACTGTCCTCTGCATCTGTCAGCTTCAAACCAAAGCAATGCCAAGCCAAAAGCCTAACGTCCAATTGGCAAGACGTCCCGATTGACCTATTATTTTATTTTTTATCATTTTATATTATATTATATTATGCCTTGCACGTGCAAATCATAGTTAAAAGCTTCTACCAATGTTTCTTTTATTTGCATTCTCCCTCTTATGTTGCGTCAAACCATTCACTTACACTTATAAATAATTTTAAGAACAAATTCTATTTCATAATATATAATATATAAGTGACTATATCTTCAAGATTTCATCGGATATCTTATGAGATTGAGTTAGACTTGAAGTTCACTTATTGTATTAGAACCATTTAGAGTTTATCACAATGACTGACGGTTGGATTTATCAGACCACCCGCTATTAGGTCACTCATAATATATAGTCCTACAGTTAGTAATCTCGACATAAAAAGTATGTACTGAAGATTTCACATCAACTAAAGATTATGACATGTCATATATAAGTGGATGGAAAACTTACATAAACTGGTTATGAAATTGAGTTAAACAGTTAACTTCTTAATACTATAAAAAATTAATTTTATAAGATTAAGTTAAACTTTAATTTTATCTATTAATAAATATCATATCTAAATATGACTTTTTTTTTAATTATAAGGGATATGGATAATTTATAAAAAACAATTAAATATATAGTGTTATATTCATCAATTGTTTATGTTTTATTAGTTGTTCCTTTAATGTAATTTATCTTTTATATTAACTTTTTCGTCACATATAGTTGTTGATCTTTAATTACTTTAACAATAATTGTAACAATGTTTTAATCAAACCATTTGTTTATCTAATCACACCCCCCGTCATATTAAGCAATATGATGACACGAGTGATGAATATTATGTTTGGCAAACATGTTAAATTAGTTAACTTTTATCAATAAACTGAAAAAGTTGTTTGACTGATTAGTTGTGTTTGTTTGGTACTATCTCATTACCTTCTAACACTTTTATGATGCATTACTTTAAATACTTTTTTTATATATTTTAGTTTCTTTTTTTTTTAAGTAATTATTAAATTTATTTTACTCTTTTTATGTAAGACAATATTTTTTTTTCTTCATATTTTACTGTTTATTTTTATCATTATTTTATTTATCTTATTATTTAAAAATATATTTCAAATATTAATAACAAACTGGCGTGAGAATATTAACTTGCAAGTATATTAAAAGATAAAAGTATCCCCATTCTAGATTACCAGTCAACAAAATTAAAGTATAACTTGTTTTCACTATGATATTGATATAAATTAAAATATAACTTTTTATTTTAAATATATGCTATTTTTTTATTGATATAAAATAAAATTAATTAATCAGAACATTTGAGAGATGCTCCAACTCATAATTTAAGTGTATGTTGTACTATTATAAATTTGTTTAATATTTTAGCACATAATATATTGTAGAATGTAGAATATGTAAAATTATTGACTGAAATGAAATAAAAAAAATAACTAACTTTAAATTAAACTTATAAGATTTTTAAAACTAAATTATAAATACATAAAATTATATTTTTATAAAATAATATTAAATTAATCATTAAACATTTATAATTCAATAAACTAACCTAATAACTTTCACTTAACCACATCAACTTATTTTGTTACTTTTAATTAGATTATATTTATCTTCGTTAAAGATACTCTAATTTTTATTAAATATGTATATACAGATTTAATTCTTTAAAATAATATATTTAAGTTATAATGACGATTTTTCCATTATAAAAAATAAAGATATGTACATTGACAGGTTCGAAGAAAAAAAAAGGTCAAACTTTTCTTTATATAAAAGCAGTCATTTATAATATTCCACGGATTCATATTGTCACGTTTAAAATATCCTTTCTAAATAATAAAGTAAATAAATGAATAAAATTTAGTACTCTAAATATAAGTATTAGTTATTGAGGATTTTAGGTTTGTCTGGGTTGATTTTATATATGGATGAAAGTAAATTTTCAAAGATTATACTGTTTACTTAATCTCTTTTGTTCGTTTGTACAAAGATATTGTTTTAATATAATAATTAAAAATACTTATTCATTTTATTTGTCTCTTTCCTTACATCCAAAAGGTTCAATCTCGTGTATTTACTCACTCAATTTAAAGTAAAAACAGTTATCTTATTTTATATTCATAATTATTTTCAATTTAAATATTTTCACTCATCAAAACAATATAAGTTTCTCATCCAAATGCAATGCTAAATGTTACAGTTTTTTTTTTTTTTTTTTAAGTGGGAACCACTTCAGGGGTGGTCCAACCCTTCTACAAGAACACATAGAATCTAACTCCTAACTTGACACCCAAAATCGTCGGACAAAGGACAAACCAAACCAAGCGCTAACTAGCTTTACCGAATCAGCCGTATACAGGCCAAAGGATCCATAACCCAATAGGGGTAGGAAAAGTAAACTTCGCGGGACTTTGCAGCAATCCAAGACCACACCTTTACTTGTGCTGAGGCAAAAACTTCTAACACATCTGCCACTCCTCCATTAAAAACGATCGAGTTCCTATACTTCTAAATTTCACTCACAATTTCAGCCTAAATTGCCCCCCAAACATTATTAACTGAAACTGATGTCTGACTCAACCTGAATGCTAAATGTTACCGTGATTAAGTTATGAAAGAAATTTGTGTTGAAAGATTTAGGGGAGGAGTTTGGTAAGCAAAGTTTGGAAGGACAAAAAATGCAGCGAAGCAAAAGGAAACCAAGTTTTGTTTAAAGAAGAATGATTGAATAGATATTAAAGTGTTTTTTTTTTTTTGGAGTTAAAGTTGTATAAAAATAATAGAAAATAATTGGAATGAGAAACACTATTTGGAATCTGCATCTTCATTATTCATTCATTCATCTCTCCCCCTCATTGTAAGTATAAATACCCCTTTGTTGCTGACTCTATTATCTTCACATCGCACTCTATTATCTTCACTTTGCACCAAACAAACACAATGGTAGAAATGAAGGGAGTGATGAATGCAATGCATGAGCTGAAACCAGTGTTGTTGATGGTGTTAGTGCAAATTGCATACAGTGCTGTCAATGTGCTTTTCAAGCTCGCCATAAACGATGGAATGAGTGTAAAAGTTGCTACAGCATATCGTCTCGCTTTTGGATCTGCTTTCACTGTTCCTCTTGCTCTCATTTCTGAAAGGTCCATCATCATTTGCTTACTTCACCTTCTTCTCTTTGTTACTTTAAACTTAACCTCATGTTGTACTACAACCCAACATATTAACTTAATTCTCTTTCTTTTCTTTTTCTTCTGCACAGGAACAAAAGACCAAAGATGACTTGGAGAGTGCTTTTCATGGCATGTCTCTGTGGATTATTCGGGTATGTGTTATGTGAATGAACTTCTTTTCTCTCCCATGAATAAACTCTCATATGAACATATATATGCAGTCAATTACGCTTTATTAATTAATTAATCATCAACCAATCTAATACATGCCTAATGTTATTACAGGGGAAGTTTATTTCAAAACCTTTTCTATGAATCCTTGGCCATAACATCAGCAACGTTTGCCTCCGCTCTCTACAATCTCATTCCAGCTATCACCTTTGTATTGGCCATCTCCTGCGGGTAATCATCACTTCCCACCATCAACACTATTTTTTCTTAATGTTCATCAATCATGCAGTTAATAAACAGTGTTCAATATAGTTTCATATAGCTAGGAATTGAGGTTAAGGTTAAGAACAATTTATATTAGCAGAACAAAACAGTATTGTTTGATTTAGTGGAAATTGAAGTTAGTGTTGTTTAATCTTGTGCAGTTTCGAAAGGTTGAATTTGAGGGCAGCCGCAGGAAGGGCCAAGGTGTTGGGAACTATAATTGGAATTGGTGGGGCAATGTTGTTGACTTTTATCAAAGGTGCAGAAATTAATATCTGGCCCTTCCACATCAACCTTATGCATCCACATCAGCACCAAGATAGCCACGTGGCACAGTTTCATTCTGACTCTAGCAATAAGTTGTTGGGGGCTCTCTGTTCCATAGCAAGCTGCTTCTCTTTTTCTCTCTGGCTCACCATTCAGGTCACCCACTATCTCATACTCCTTAGTTTAACTTCTTTAACTTGCATTTTTTTTCCTATTTCTGAAATGGCCTCTTGTGGCACAGGCCAAGATGAGCAAAGAATACCCTTGTCACTATTCAAGCACGGCTCTGATGTCTACAGCAGGAGCAATACAAGCCACTGCTTTTGGTTTCTGTGTTGAGAGAGATCTGAGCCAATGGAAGTTGGGTTGGAATATTAGGTTACTTGCTGTGGCTTATTCGGTATATATTCTTATTTTAATTATTACAACTTCATTTGTTCATATACAATTACATAAAATAGATACATGAATGAAATAAGAAAGTTAAATTTAATTATTGCAGGGAATCGTGGCCTCTGGAATAGTAGTTATTATCACTGCATGGTGCATACAAAAGAGAGGACCTCTTTTTGCGTCTGTTTTCAACCCCCTAATGCTTGTGCTTGTGGCTATTGCTGGTTCTTTGATGTTGAACGAGAACTTGTATGTAGGAAGGTACATGTTCTAAATCTCAATTCACCTATATATGTGTGTTTATACTTTCACTTTGGGCCTTGATTACACATATTCATGAGATGGGTTATTTTGTTTTGTATATAGTGTGGTTGGAGCAGTGCTGATAGTGTTTGGGTTGTACATGGTTCTGTGGGGTAAAAGTAAAGAGATGAAAAACATCACTCAGTTAGTTCCATCAGAGACCATTCGAGAAGCTGAAGCCATAGAAGTTGTTGTGGTGTCGACGCCAATGGATCATGAGAAACGTGACCACAAAAACCGAAGCCAAATCACTGATACTACAAGGAATGTGGACAAAGATTGTGAGGATTTGACCAAAAAATAAGGAGACTGATGATGAGGGGTTACGTCTCCTCCGTTAACACTTGTTTTTGCGTTTCATTCTTTTATTCCACTGCTGCTCAATCAACTACACTACACTTTACTGCTACTAATAATAATATATAATGAAACTGTATCATAAAGTTTAACATAAGCCTTCATGAATTTCCACTACCAATCACCCCAAACTTCTGGTTCATGATGCTTGGGCCTGGTGTAACAACATAATTTCATATGGGCCTCTACTTTGGGCTTTAGCCCATAAACATGTATGCATTAGAGAGGTAGATTTTTTTTTTATTTGCCAACCGAAATATATAAATAAATGCATAGACTTTGTTATTATGATATAAATTTTGAAATTTCTAATGTAGTTTAGTGTTTATTTTTATGGTGCAAATTTTCAGTTCAACCACGTATACTCATGTCGTAATCACACTCATCAAATTTATTAAAATTAAATTAATAACGTTTAAAAGAAATCAGGAAATTAATATGCCGAGTTACCGATGATATAAATCGTCATATATTCAAACGCAGCCTTTAACTGTGTCGTTTTCTTTTCATTAAGTAAAGCTGCTCGTGAATTTTTTATAAAGCTACCTTATTTTATTAAATAAATAAATGAATTATGTTTAAAATTAGATTTAATTATTTAAATAAGTTTAAACTAAGCTTTACAGACATAACGCTAAGATCACGAATAGATTATATATATATGTATGTGTTTTATATTATTATAATAGATTATAGATTTCACAATATCATTCTATTGTGAATTGTATCAAGATATTTTATTAAAATACTAATCGGTTAAAAAAATTATTAAACCTGTTTTCTTTAGTGAATATCTCTTTTATAAAAAAAATTATAAAACAAAAATAAAAATGACTATAAATATTACGTGACTTAAATTTTAAGTGAAGGAACTGAAAAAAAAATCGAAAATGGTGAAGCAAGGTTTTTGGATGGGGTCACCGCTAGAACCGAACTTGGTGAAATCCACACGGCATGATATTAATGATACGCAGTTTGATATAAACGTATGCGTGAGAAGTATGAATACGAAACTATGAATATCCACACAAATACCACAACTGAATGCATTAATTGGCCTTTCTTTCATCTCTCAAAAAAATTGTCTGGGCCTTGAAGGATAATTTCAACAGTGTTCAAAATTGGTGGCTGATGGATAAGGATGTACTTATTGTGAGAGCACTGCATGTGCCTATGCCGTTCAGATATGGCGTGGCATTTCCGTAATTCGTCGAGTAAGGATGGTCGTTTATTTAGGGTAGAGTAGATAAATATGAAATCAAAACCTGCTTTATTTCAAGAAAGTGGAAGGAGAAGATGAAGAAGATGATGGCTGCGATGATGTTTTTGCTTCTCATCGCTTCGCAAATGGAGAGCGTTGTGCCTGATGCTGCCGATTGCCTCGACGGTTGCACTACCGGCTGTGTTCAAAGAGACTGTAAGTCATCATCGTTCTCATTACCATTTCTCCTTTTTTTTCAATTCTTTTTATCATAAACAAATCTTTATTTCTAATAAAATATCTTAATTCATTCCTTTACTTTTCTGTAACTCCGATTGCTCTTTAATTGTGCTTACAACTGTTGAATCAGCTTAATCATGTAAAACTACACTACGCTTCAAACCTAAACTCGTTAATTGAAGAATTTGGCTTGGCTTTGGTTTAATCGTATAGTGCAAACTAGTTTTACATTTTGAATGTTTGGCAAAATCAGAAGATGAAATTAGATGTAGGTATTATTGAGATGTGTATATGATGATGAGAGGTGAAAATGTGGCATGCAGCGAGGCTTCAAGCACGGTGTGAACGCAAGTGCAGCATTAGATGCGGTCCAGGTAATATTTCTTCTTCTTACATTACTTTCTTTTAACATTTTAATTAATCAATAAAACGAAACGACTAAGAAAAAACTCAATTCGAGTCTCGAGTAAGATTTCATGTGCGTGGGTTTTTTACTATGTGCTAACAGAGTTTATTTTTATAATAATTAATTTCAAAGCTTAATTATACTAAGAAATGTCTTTTTATTATCAAGTACCATTGGTGTTTTCTTTCTATTATTGCTTTGCTTATTAAATTTGTTGAGCTTAAGAAATTTCTCCATAATATAAATTAGATTATTTCAGAAAACTGAAAACTGAAAACGTATTTCAGAAAATAAACTTTGAAATTCAGGAAAGAGTTCTGGAAATATAAATTCGAAAAAATATTCTGAAAAAAGGATTTTAGAATATATTTTTATTCACATTTCTTTTCTTTAACGAGTATTTTTGTCATTTTACATTTACATCTGGTGCATGTTCATATTTGCTTGGGGGTGCAGGAGGTAATTACTGTTTCTAATTTACTTTTTCTTATGGGTCAGTATGCCCCAATTTTAGCCAAGTTTAAGGCAATTGCTTTCTGCACCATATAACTGCACCCAATAAAATCGGAAAAGACAAAAATACCCTTAAAAAATGGGATTCATATTAAATTCCAGACTTTTTTATCTGCAATGAGATTTTAATTTTTTGTTTTCGGATTTTTATATCCGGAACACAATAATCTATTTTTCCAGAATGCATCCAGATTTTCATTTTCAGAGGAAAGGGTATTTTTGGAATTTTTGAAATTGTGTTGGGTGCAGGAAACAATTGCCCAAGTTGAAAGTTAATTGGGCCTCTAGTAAATGATCACTACAACAGCAAATCACGGCATCAAGATCAATTGATTCACATAACACATTTTAAATAATATCTAAAGACAATGATAAAATGAAAATGATAATTATCGTCATTCTATTTGCTTTTTAGATAAATTAATTAAGCATTAAATATTCAAATTGTATATTATAAAATTATTTTATTCTCTTACATTAAACATTAGACGTATAAGTTAAATTAAAAGCTTATCATATGGAAAAAAATTATGTTGTAAGGATTTAATTTTATAAATTTTAGTCACACAAGCATATAGCTAGGAAGATTGGTCAACTGTACAAGCAAACGCAACGCCTCAGTACTTATATAATACGACAGGTTTTAATGAATTTCGAAAAAGTGATTTTAAAGGCCTCGTTCTATACTTTAAATTTTACTTTTGTTCTTTCTCGTATGTTTCTTCCTCTTTTTTTCATAATTTTTCTTTTTTTGCCAAATTTACCGCGTTTAAGAAAGAATGAAGATGTTTGTCATTTGAGAAGTTATCTATTAGTTTAAAAAATGTTGAAATTTTATAGAAATTGGTTTTTCATGGGTATATCTGAAAGAATTTTTTGTTTTACATTATTGTTAGAAAAATGGGTTATGTTTTACTCGATCTTTAAAATCTTTTCTGTTTTGAAAGCATAAAAGAGTGGAGCTAAATTAAATCAGAGGTGTATTTAAGTGGATGTATTGATAATAACTAGTCCCAAAGTTGATATACTTGTCTGGGTGGTGTAGTTGGTTATCACGCTAGTCTCACACACTAGAGGTCCCCGGTTCGAACCCGGGCTCAGACACAGAGTTATTATATATTTTTTTACGTGGAGATTCATTTTTAGGTTTTGTTTAACCTTTTGTGATTTAATTTTACAGATTCCACAGTGAAGGAGGAAATGGGTTGATTAAGTAAAGCCAAGGAATGAAAACTAGTTGATTCTGTCTTTGTGGTAACATCTAAACAAACATGGTTCTGTGGACAGCATTTTGTGATCAAGTTTGTTGGATATAAGGAACAATGTTTTATTGTATAAGGAAATAAATACATCACCACCAATATTACTATGCATTTGCAATAAACTACTCTCTATGTTATCAAGTTTCTTTTTTAATGAATTAAGCACACTGCCGACTAGCTCCATTTTTTAGATATTTAACTAATAGTATATTTAACTTATTAGTTATATTTATATTTGTTGTGTGTTATGGACCGAGTTCCATGTTAAGAGATATCTATGTTGATTAGAGATCGTCAGAACAAATTTAATTAACTTTATTATCTATGTTGATTAGAGATCGTCAGAACAAATTTAATTAACTTTATTTTTAGTCGCATTGACTTTTGCATGGGGTTACAGATTTTAGTGTCATCCGATATTACGTATAAATGAGTTGAGTCCGATATTACGTATAAACAAATCGTTTACTGATATTAAGTTAGTCTTAAATAATAAAAAAGACTAATTATAAAGAAGATATGGTAAAAATTATAATATATATAAAAGAATATATAAAAAATAAAATAAATTTTATATAAAAAGAAAAATAAATTGCACCTAACTTAGAGTTTATATATTCTTAATTTTATTGAATATTTTAGATTTTAGATAGTTAATACTATTAGAATTATATTTAAAAAAAAAACTGTTAAATATTTAAAAAAAAAACTGTTAAATTGTGCAAATGAAAAGTCCGACAGGTGATGTTAATTAATAATGTTCTGTCTTCGCACATAAAATATACATTGGGATGATCTTTCTAATATGAAACTGAGAAAAATAAATTTAGATTATACAAACTTTAAATTTTGATGTCACCTGTGGTCCCTTGGAAAAAAAAAGTCATATGACACGTGTTTTATTTTCTATCATTTATCTAAGATCTGAGGTTTAATGTTTCTGAAAATAAAGGAATTTTAAGTTTATTTATGACTTGTATACTTTCGTTACAGAATAATATTTGACTTCAAATTAAAAAATACTTTAATTAGGGTAGGTTATTACATTTATTTTAGCAAGTTGTTTAAAACAAGTAACAGTTATAATAGATAGAAGCTATTTTGATAGTTTAATTATATATTTCAATTAATGTATTTCTATCAATATACAGTTATATGATAAACATTAATATAACATTTAAAACTTATACATATAATTGTTAAAGTAATTTAAAATAAATATATATAAGTCGTTTAAACTATATATAAATAAAAATGTTTAAGGTTTTTTTAGAAAGTCATCAATGAAACTAAATTATGTTAGAGCGAATTTTGGCTAATCTTAATAAATTTCTTCCAATTCTAATTTCATAAAAAAATTATGAATTTTAGTTTGAGGAATTTTGTTGAAGAATTTCTTTTAATATTTTCTCTTTTCAACAATGTTTTATACTTTGAAGAATAAACTTTTTCTCCAACATCATATTTGACAACCATGAACCTATTACTTTTAGTTAATAAATTCAATTTCATCAACTTTACAAATCACAATCGAATCTAACTGCCAAAACTAACCATTCTATTTGTCTCAACTTAATTGAGCACCAACAAAGTTTGTACCACAAATTTCAAACACTTTATAATTCAACCATAATGTATCAAAGTATTACGCAATATACTTTATTAAAATACACATTTATAAAAAAAAAACTTATTTTATAACTTGCTTGCAAACCAAAAATTCTCAAGAAAAACATAAAGCTAAAATTCAATTCCAAAGACAGAATTAATGTTGTATACATTGATCTATTTACAATGTAATAAACTTAAGTATTAAAAAAAGAGTGGTAGTAGAAAATTAGTTAAATCCAAACAAATTAATTATCTATTGACAAAAATTATAGTTTAACATCACCTAAAACCTTTTTTGTCTCAAATATATACTTCTCACTTTTTAACCCTTATTCCATTATATGCAACAAATAACATCATTTATATATTAATTCACTTATATAGTCCATAAACCACACATAAAACCTTAATCCTTACATAAAAATAATGCATGTTTTTCAATTTAACTCCGTAATATTAAAATAAATTCTCAATTTTAGTCGATAGAAGATAAAAAAAATAAAAGTATTAATTTGTGGAAAAGCAAAAATTGAATTTGATGGTGATTTATGGGTGTGATGAAGAGTTGGAAGATTTTGACGAAAGCTAAAAGTAGTTGGAAGATAATGATGCCATGAAATGCAGTTCCCTAAATAGCTTCACAAAGAGGAAACATGGACCCCACACTCCTCTTCAAACATTTCAGACTCTGCATCTCTCTATTCTACCTAAATTCTGCTCTTTCATAAATGACAATGTTTTTCTCGATTCATTTGGTTTTTAATTTTCTAGAACCAGTTTGGTGAATCATCATAAGAAAATAAGTTTATAATAGGTAACAACATAAGAAACTATTATCCCAAAAATTATTTACTATATATATACAAAATAATAAACTAAGAGATTATACTTTTATTTTTTTTACAAATTAAAAAATGTTATTTTAATTAATTATATAAACTTATATTTCATTTATACAACTATTTTATATTTTATATAAAAAAAATATTTTATTTTATCATACTCTCCTTCCAATTTAATCTTATATCGATTAGAGATAAAAAAAATATGGATATAATCTTACCTTATAAACTAGTTTTATAAGATTAAACCAGTTTTAAAATTCATCTTTCGCTACAAGAAAATCATGAAATAGAAAAAAAAAAAAAATTAGTTTTTAAATTAGTTTTTATTATTGTTAAATAGTTTATAAATTAATATCTAATTAGCAACCAATGTGTTTAACTACCAATTATTTAGTTTTTAAATTTGGTAGCAAAAACATTGGTGACTAATTAGATACCAATTTAGAAACTATTTAACAATAATAGAACGTAATTTAGAATTTTTTGTTTTTAGTTTCAGTCTCTAATTTAGTTATTATTGCAACTAATTATTTTGATATTTAAAAATTAATTTCTATTTCATAATTTTCTTGTAGTGTTTTAACAAATATTAGAGTTATATATATATATATATATTATACGATAGTTTTCTAACCTTATCAAATCACCTAAATAAATTATACAAATCTCAACTTATAAAATTAATTGAATTAAGATTAAAATTTATTTTTTAATATTTTATATATATATATATATATATATATATATATATATATATATATATATATATA